>JAESFK010000159.1_pt1 | contig 53003 bp, 42 predicted proteins | sample 9269391 | NCBI WGS metagenome assembly JAESFK01 (sample SAMN14506231, study PRJNA617097) | algae metagenome | isolation source: Drouetiella hepatica UHER 2000/2452 and co-occurring heterotrophs from... | place: Slovakia: Slovak Paradise National Park, Hrabusice, Kosice Region | collected 2000-01-01
AACATTCATGCTGCAATTTTATCTACGAAGAAAACAAAGAAGAGAAACTAAAAAAATGAAAAAAAGAAACTAAAAACACAAGTTCAGAATCGATTCCCTTGACTTCGTCGGACTCAGGGCATATTGTAAACTGCGGTTTCTCGATGAGTTCAACTTGCAAATCACCTCTCGACAGTCCGCTTCAGCACAGCATTCAAGCAAAAAATTCTGTTAGACCATCATCTAAATCTTGAATAATTCTTCTCAATCCTGTCACTACTGATTTGAAGAAATTAATCACAGGAATTACTAACCCTTTTCCTTCTTTGTAGTCTTTATATGTACTGTTAACAAATTGAGCTACCTGTATCACGAATCCAATGGTGGCAAATATGCAACCTTTTTCAATGCGAATATATAATACTTTTGCCTGATCGCCAAAGCTCTTTCTCACAGTCTCTTCGAGAAGCCTTCTCAATTCTGTATCTCTACTCTCATAATATTTCCAAAGTGTTTCGTGGTCGCAGGAATGTAACTCACGAATTTTGATCCCAATTTCTTGAGTCTTTTGTGACTCTTCTGCTAACTGGTCTACAATAGCTTGAGGTACATCTTCACCAGCTTGAACAGCCCTTTCAATGTTTGGTTGCAGTTCTGAAAATAAGGTTAAAAGTTGAGGGTACTGTACAATCTCAACAGAAACAGGAACTGGTAGATAAATAGCTCCGGTCTCAGTATTGCTACCAACAGTCTGAGTACTACTGCTAACAAGCTTGTCCTTTGATTCATTTGATTTGCGAAACATTGACCAAATAGCATATCCAGCCGACACAGCCGCTGTAGCTACTGGAGCGACTGTAACTGCAACTGCAACTGCTGCAACTCCAACCGCAACGGTGAAAGCATCTTGAGAGTTCCGCTTTCCCAAAGAGGGAGCTACCTGAGTTTCTTTACTTAATATTTTTTTAATGACAGAATCATTCTGACCTTGATAGCTTTCAGCGGTTCTAGGTGCAGAAATTGACTTATCTGATACTTTCATGTTCCAACTCTCCAGAATCAAAATAATTGTAATCTTAGGTACAGACTGCACCCATTAAGGCTTTTGATGAAGTTCTAACGCACAAGCCGATTATAACGAAGGAATTAGTAGGGGTCGAGTTAAACTCAGCGGAGCAGTCACCCACTCCGCTGAGTTTAACTCGACCCCAAGCTGTGTCGCTGACTGCGGCGATTCAGCCATTTAAAGCTTAGATGAGTGATTGGAGTAGTTGCGCGGGACGCAACTACTCAATCAATTTCGCGTGGTTCTAGACTTTTGGCTCAACGAAAAATCAAGGGTTTCAGACCATAACTAAACGGTGATTTAAGCCAAATCTAGCCCAGAGCTATTGACGGCAAGAGCAAAACGTCAAAATCTGTATAATCTTGAAAAAGCCTGAAAGCTTTACCCATCAAGACATATACTGATTTGAATGTCTTAAATTCTACAAAAAATAGAGGCTAAAACCTCTGCTAGAAAAGGATTCTAGCCTTAACGTTGTTTTTTCTCGTTTGCTGAACATACCCGATGTTCCATACACCAACTTTCAGGTACGCCGGCCTGACCCACATCGTTTCGATCGGGATAAGGACGGTATTAGCTGTGAGGCTTAGTGGAAGGATCTTTGGGCAGTCAACAAAAGCATTTAATCGTCGGACGAGTGTAAGGGTCACACAAGCATCTTGCTGCCAAAGGCTTGTCGTCTGTTCTGTCTGGAGAATAGTTCTGCTACGAACTTCGTTAAAGGAGCGATCGCGCTTAACCTTACAAATCAAGCCAGCTTATCCAGTTCTCACCCTTAAGCCCTCTGTTAGTATTTCGCTTTAGCTCGTGCTTCTCATTGTGGGCATCAATTTCAGCCTTGTGTTCAGAGAAATAGCTTTCAAGCTCCTTGGTTGAATGAGGAGATACTTCAGCCACAACCGCACGAGAGATGTAAATCTTCTTCTTACTCCCAGCAACATTATTGTATTCCTGGATAGCTGAAACTATCTCATCGATTGAGATAGGCTCTTCATCTTCTGATTCATCCTCATTAACCTTCTCAGCTTTACTCGGAGCTGGCGGAGAGATTAATGAGCCTCCTTCATTACCAAGAAGCTTCTCTAGCCGTGCTGAGACTTCCTCATCACTTAGCCCAGTTGAAGGAGCTTGAGTTTGTACTCCATAGAAGGACTGCCGGATTGCATCAAGTGCCTGCTTTCGCAGCGTCGTCACTGCCTTGGCGCTGATTCCAAATTGAGCGCCAATATCTGAGGTTGACTTTCCAAGCACTTCACCCACGATCGCACCAAGTGCAATCTTACTTTTTTCTGCTGGCGACAGATCTTTTAATAGCATACTGCTCGATTCTTCTATTCAACAGGTCAGTTAATTATTATAGATGAGACAGAAAATATAGGAGCGTAATTGATTAAAAGTTTCAGTTCCACTTTGAAATGTATTATTGTCTCATTTACTAGCATGAGAAACCTATAAAGCCGTTTTATTATCAAATGAAATTTTGCTAAGGTGGCTCACCATTATGAGTATTGAGATAATATGTCACGAGATATATTTAGAATTTTTTGATAGCAGGAAGACCTAAAGCTTTTGGCTCTATAGCTGTTTCAGGGAGATAAGCTAGAGGGAAAAGCTGAAGGGCTTGAGCCAGTTACATTCCAGGTTCTTTCGGCCTCCAGAGCTGAAAAGCTCTAGCAGCAAGCGTTTTAAGTTCTTATCTCCAACCACCTCCCTGAAACAGCTATAGAGCCATTCAAATTTAAACATTAGCAAGCAAACCAAATGTGACTGTTACCATAAGTTGAGTAACTGGCTCAACTTATGGTTCCAAATCGAGTTGCTCATTTTCTTTCAGTCAGGCAGAATAGCCTTCATACAAGATGATGCCCTTGTGGTACTTGATGAGGACGGCATTTCGAGTTTAGCAGTTTTAATTTCTACGTACTTAGGTTGACAATAGAGATGACGTATATGTTGCTGAGGGAATGGAGATGATGGAATATCGAGAGAACGAGAATTTATGTTTTGAAGAATATTATGACTTTCTAAAAAGGTCTGATCTTGGCGGTCAATATCCTAAAGAGCGTTTTGAGGAAAGGATAAGAAAGCTCTTGACTACTCGATCAGTTGCCATTACCGCTAGAAATGATGAGGGGAAACTGGTTGGAATAGCATTTGGTGTTACGGATTTTTCTTACTTCCTGTTTATCACGGATCTCGGTGTGGATAGAGCTTATGTAAAACAAGGAATAGGAAGTGAATTATTGATTCTCATTCGAGAGGCAGTTGGTGGAGAAGATGATATTACAGTTGTTACCGTTGCTCATGAGACCGCAATAGGTTTCTACGAAAAGTGTGAATATGTATCCGAGAAGCGCTTGTTTTGGAAACCTTGTAACCTCTGGAGCAAAATTGAAGTAATTTAGCTCAGCAAATCAAGAACTCCGCTGCGAGCGGGCGGAGTATGAACAGCCAACTCTTCTAGCATTTTACTTACGCCGCAAGCGGCAGGGAATCTACCCTTAGAAATTGAAGAACTTAAGGAAGCAGGTAGAGTGGCAGTTCCCGTGCTTATCTTGCCAGCACAACGGCAGTGATTCGGGAACTCTAGTTTCTAGTCCTTAGTTTGATCAACTTTAGAATGCCGATTGCTACCCTCATTCTCACCACATACAACCGATCGTCATACCTCCCCTCCGCCATCGCCAGCATCCTGTCTCAAACCCACCACAACTTTGAACTTCTTATCTGGGACGATGGCTCTACAGATGGCACCCTCGACATTGCTCAATCATACGCCCGTTAAGACGATCGCATTTGTCTAATTGCTGCCCCGCACCAAGGACGTGCCCAATCCCTCATCGCTGCCCATGCCCTAGCCTAAGGCAAGTATGTCGGTTGGGTAGATAGCGATGATCTGCTTGCCCCCACAGCCTTAGCAGAGACGATCGCCCATTTCAATACTCATCCCGAAGTCGGCAGGGGTTACACCGACTACCAGGTAATTGACGAGCACAATCGACTCAAAGGATAAGGAAACCGCTGCCGCATTCCTTATGACCCACAACGGTTATTAGTGGATTTCATGACGTTCCACTTCTGGCTGATGCGACGCAGCGTTTACGAGCAAGTGGGCACCGACAACCGTTGACTTAAATGAGTTTTACAGAAAAGTCCCTGAAATATAGTGAGTGACAACTCCCTCTCAGACTGCTGTTAACGCATCACAGTCAAGGCAATAGCCCGCTGGTTTCACAGGGTAGTGTGGTCAATCTGGGTCACCTATTTGTTCTTGAAGCGTGTCCGCAGGGCTTGACCTTTGAGCGGTGTAAGAAAGCCAGTTCCCCTCCAATCTACGCTAACTGCAACCCTAGATGACTGACCCCACAGTAGGCATCATGCACTTGAATGGCTTGCTCAAACTGGGGCAAAATCTGCGGCTCCCCGATGATCTTAATCAAGTGACAAACAGCATAAGCACTCGATACCGGTAACACGATGCCTGTGATGGGGTCATAAACAAATCGCTCTGGGTCTGCCTCAACCTCTACCCGCCAAGGCTTAGGCTGAAGCCTGGCGCGAAAGGTAGCCTGGAACTTGCACAGCTTGGCATACAACGGATCAACATAGAGGTTTTGCATCAAGCGTTGGGTCTGACGCTCCAGGGGGTCAAACTCCTGAGTGGTGCAGAAGTAGCGCAGTCCGTTTCGGGTGTGATACACCCGAAAGCCGAGGTGAGGATACTGCTCCACAATCAGATGTAGCGCCCCGATCGCCTGTCTTTGACTAAGAGCCACTTGGCAGTTCACTGGACAATCTCGGGGGTTGGCGAACTGAGGGACGCCCAGATCAACATCGACAATCAATAGATGCTCGGCATTGAGTACCAGACAGCCATAGCGGTTAAGGGTAATGGTTGCCTGCTGCTGCCCCTGGTAACAGATTTCATGCAGCACAGGTTCGTTCAATACACTGTACTCACCTTGAGCTAAGCGATACCAATTGACGCTCTGAGAATAGTCGCCAATGGCAATGGGGCTGAGGGAGGTGATGCCACTGCGCTCAGGCAGAGAGAGAATCCCAGACCACTTCTCGATTAACAAGGCGGTGTCGGCGTGAGGGTCTGGGGCTATCACTAATTGCATCAGATACTCTCTCACCTGGGCGATCGGACTTTCAGCGTTCCGTTTGCCTGACCAGAAGCAGAGCTTGCGGTAGAGGTGAGGGTTTGCCTCAATGAACTGCTCAACTCTGTCTAAAGCCGTCATGGATGATGCGTTTGTCAAGGTGGTTCAACCTCAGTTCTCTTGATCCAGACCGTCTAGCCCTTGCTCAAACAGGGCGATCGCTGCCAATGCCCCAATCAGCCGCTGTTGGAGATCTTCTACGGTTAACGCTTCTTCCATCAGAGCGACGGCTTCCTGCAGAGACACCAACAGAGTGTTGGCAACGTCAGCTTGATCGGTTCCTTGTGCCAGTTGGGCTAGGTACTCTGCTTTGACCACCATCTGTTTGAGGCGCACGATCGGTTGCTGTGCCCTGAGTTGAAGCGGGGGAAGCGGATTCTGAGCAGTGTCTTCGCAAGGGGACATGGGGTGGCTCCAAATAGAGGAAAAAGAACATAGCTTGTCCATAGACTCGTTTTCATGTCACTGTTGTGCTGCTGATGGCAGGAAGCGTCGCCGGGGTGAACCCTTTTGCAGCCATAGGGCATCGCTGGGGACAATCTGCCCCCATAGGAGCCTCAAATGATCCTCTATCTCTGCGGTGATGGGCAAAAACAAGGGATCATGCTGTTCGTACTTGATCAGGGCATAGAGTTCTACTCGTTTTTTTCCCCTTTCCTGCTGGCGATAGCGCAGCTGAGGCTGATAGCCTAGTCCTTCCAGCAGGTGCAGTACAGAGGCGATCGGCAGGTTCTCCACCCGGTCGAGTTGCACGGCAAAGATTACCTGCCCTGGCTTGGGTCGTTGCGGCATCTGGTAGGGGTGTGGAACTAGAGGCTGAACTTGCCAGGGCGATCGCCTGAATGCTGGGTCTCGCTGACAGTGACAGAGCAGCACGCGCTCATATTCGGCAACGGTTACAGCGTTGAGGGGCACAAATGCCTGGACGCTCTTGACGAACCAGCCCGGAAATTGAGGCAAGATCTCATGGACTTGGGGAGCGCTGTCATTGTGCTGGGCTGTGCCGAAGCTTAACCATCCTTCATCCTCTATAGGCGTGGTAGATTTGCAGTCTGCGTCGCGGAGGAAATACAAAATGGGCGATCCTCTATCGAGTCGATCCGGTACTAGCTCATCTTGGGTACAAACCGCCATGTAAAAGCCTGCTGTGGTTGCAGGAGTGATTTCCTTAGCAGGGTGATATGCCTGCACCTGGTCGATATTCCAGTTCACGCCTCCCCAAACTTTGATGGTGTTCTCAACCGGGGGAAAATCTGAGAACTCCAGCAGGTACTGTTCCCAGGCAGATTCCGGCTCCAGACCACCGAGCTTTGGTATCGTCTCTCTAGAGGGATGGAGAGACCTGAAAACAAAGTAGATAAGATATTGCATGATTTTCTACCAGGTATTGTTCAAGTTCCGCGCTGAGTGTTGAATTGGTCTAGGTCGCTTTCAGGGTGTAAGCAGGTCTCAGTTGAGTTAATCCGATCGCCCAAAGTTGGCGAGATTTATCGTGAAGAGTGGTATGCCTTTTATGTCTATTCAGTTTGTTTCAAGAGCTTTTATATCTGTTTACAGCCCTAGGACATATCCATGCAGAAATCAGGTCTATATCGATCTAGGCTCGTCATCATAAGTTGTTTCAAATAGAGGGAGCATCATAGACACTCTCATCGTCATTTAGTACACTTTTCCTGTCGAGTTGATAGATGTTCTATCAACCAAGTTTGTACCTGTGCTGCTCGATCGAATGGTATCTACTGGTACTCCAGCCACCATCGGTTGGTTGCAAGTCCGATCGCCCAGAAACAGCACACCCAGGATGCGCGTCTGCAAGCTCAAAAGGGCGGTTGAAAGATGGGCAAATTAGGCTGCATAATCCGTTGTTCAGCGGTGTTATTTCACTGCATTGCTGGATAAATCCAGGACGCTCATGGGCACCAATCTCTTAATTGAACTACCTGTTTTTCTACGAGTCCAACAAATCGTGTCATTTTGACAACGCGCTGGCTCAAAAGCCTGAATATCCTGCTGATTAGCAATTCTCTCTTCCGTTAGCACAAATCTGCTAGCAGTGCTATCTCCATTTTTCCAGAACATCCACTCTGGAAAATCCGGACGGAGTCTGCCTCTACAAAATCTACTACCCAGTCGCCGGCTTGGCACAACCACCGGACGATCGCTCCTGGCAAGATGCCCAAACATTCGCTAAGGCTCCGTCGCACTTCGCTCGTTAAGGCGTTTAGTAAGGCAGAACGTTCTGATGAATTCCAGATTTTCCAGAGTGACTGCACCAACGCTTGCTCTTGTGCCGCTACTGCCTGCGATAAAATTTCCACCCCATCTGCCAACTCTTCAGGAGTTAAACCTAGTCTGATAACCTCGGTAGTCACAGCCCCCCCTTTATTTATATTTCTATCAAAATCACCCCCTGTGACTACCGAAACCGATTTAGTCTCAACTCCCGACTGAGGATGGGTTTCACGCTTAGAGCATCGGTATTCTAAAACTTCCTGAGCTATCGCCCATTGCTCCAGGTCAAGGCAATAGATTCGCACCTGTTCTCCACGGGCGCCGTCTCGTCGATCGCATACTAACCGTAATCCAATCTGCTCAAATAACTGTTGCAGAATTTGGATTGGGGTAGCATTGCGACGAATGGTGAGTCCCAGAAAGTCTTTGATAATTAGCGCATTGCGTTGAGCATTCTTTTCTAACGCCACTAAGTCCAGGTCATCATTGCGAAATTCGCGCTCAGGGTTGATCAGTAGATGTAGCCCTAGCTCTCGTCGTAATGCCCAAGTCACCGAGTCATTGCGCCAATCCAGGGGATGAAACTTCTCTCGCTCTGCCAGGTCTTTAGCTGCCACGAACGCTGGTGGAAAGTGAATGCGTTTACCATTTACTGGATTGACTTCAGACGGCTCTTCAAGCAATGCTTCTAGAAGTGTGAACTGACGAATCGTGCGACCTCGTTTATCCAGTTCAATCAGTTCTGTGTCTACCTCTTTGCCCCAGGAAGTTTCGATGCGGTAGCGCTCTAGCTTGTACCAGTCCTCCTGGGTCGGGCGTTCCTTCGACTCCAGCCGGCGAGCTTCAGAAGCAGAAATCTTCTCAGCACCACAAATACCTCGGCTGCGGGACTGCTGGTTAATATCGCGAGCTGCCTTCAACTCCTCTTGGGTTTCCCAATCTTTTTCTTCACCTAGCAGGATCAGGTGATGCCCCTGGGACTCAATCAGGTAGCGAACATCGCCCCGCAGGTTGTTGAGGGACTCATTGCGACGAGCTTGAATAGCGGCCCACGCGTTCCAAGCGAATTCATCTGCGATCGTCTTCTCACCGCTGCCGGCAATGATCTTTAGAAGAAAGCCACAGAGATCATTCTCCTGAATTCTGTTTCGTTGGATTCGCTCGGCATTGGTAGGACGGTAGCCCCCAATCGGGTTGGGATTGACCCAGACATGCCACTCTACTTTCGGTCGGTAGCGATTAAGTGCCTGAATACAGTCTGTCCCAGCCAAGGAGCCGCCGACAAACACGCCAAATACTTTATCGAAATGGGGAGTATCAATGCTGACCCCTGTGTTAACTGAAGGCGAGTAGATCAGGCAGTCGAGACCATCAAGCTTTCCAGGTGCGTTGATATTTTCAATCAGCGATCGCATCCCTGGTTCATTAGAGTTCTCAGAGTTGATGCAGACAATTCGCTTTTCGAGAAACAGGGTTTGAAGCGCTTCGTAAAGGTCTTTGGAAAACTCCAAGCCATCACAGGCGACAATGACCCGATCGCCTAGAAACAGTGAGGCCTTGATTTGGCGGACGATGCCAGAGCGATCGTTGCCCTCATACCAAAAGGCGCGGCGGTTCCCATTCTGGTAGCGATTGCGGATGACAAACGGCAGTTCAGTCGGATCAGGACGCATTGCCAAGATGAACTTCAGCGAGACGTCGGAGAGATGGGCATCACTGAGCACCACGCACTTAGCGGAATAGATAAAGTGTTTGAGCGATTGCAGGATGGCGTGACGATGCTCTTTGCAGGTTGAAGAACAAAGCAGGTGAGAGATGAACTGTTCGCATTCATCGAGGAAGAGGTAGTCATAGGTGTTGCCTTCTGTGTTGAGCTTGTGGAGAGAGTCAGCGGTTAGTGAAAGACACCGCTCATGCCACATATTCCAGCCGTAGTCAGAATAGATCGCGGTGCCCAGACGAGCTGCCAGGTTTCGCAGCAGGGCAATACGATGACCCAGATTGAGGATGCGGGCGTTAGGGTGGCTCTGCTTGATTTGCTTGAGAAACTCGGTCTTGCCCGTGCCCATATCTGAGAGGAGGGCAATGACTCCAGAGTCTGGCAGGGGTCTAATAAGCTGACTGGGAGAGGACTGGGTAGATTGCAGTAGGTAGGGTTGGTCAAGATCGATCGCGATCTCATAGGTAAGGGCATGCCCCATTAGCCAGTGCTGCCGATGCCGCTCATAGGACTGGAGTGAGACAGCATCTAGGTAAAGTTGGTCAAACGATTCTATGCCTCTGGCAACAATGAAGTCATCGACACCCTTCTCAGGTCCCGGCAGCCGAATAACTTTGACGGTGCAGCTTGCCTGCTCTAACAGCTTGCCCGTGCGAAGCAGCGCCTGGCTAACGTGCTGGCGGGTTTTGGGATGAGTGTCGTGGTCAAAGCAGAAGAAGAAGGTTCGATCGGCAGTGGCAAAATGCTGCAGGTCAGGAATCAGATGTTCTGGTCGGTTGCCCTGGCGTTTTTTGCGTCCATTCCAGACCCCTGGTAAGGCGATGGCGACATAACCTGCACTCAACAAGGCAGCTGCTTTCTTTGCGCCTTCACAGATAATGATGGGGAGATTATAAGTCCACACCCATTCCCAGAAGTGAGGCTGGGTATGGCGATCTCGCAGCCGCAGCATCAGAGGAGAGAGAGGGACGCGGTGACGAGAAGCAATGGTCTCCCAGGTGGCCCGATCGACATCTAGGAGAATGGATAGGGTTTCGCAGCCTGCAGGATGTTCGTACTTGCGAGCTTTACCCTTGTTGGCATCAATGAGGGGATCGTCAGGTTTGAATGGACCCCAGTTGCGCGGCTCTCCGGTCTGTGGATCGAGAGTGTGGCAGTACCAGCCAGAGGTAAAAGGGCACTGTTTCCATCTGTGTTCGGACTTCCAGTTAATCCACTGACGAATGAACCAATTGTCGTCGGTGGAGTGAAAGTTGAGATTTGCCAGCGAAGAGGAGATTGCGCTGGCCTGCAATTCCTGTTGGTGTTGAGGTATCAGCATGAGGGGCTCTGTCCCGAATGGGGTAAGGAGACAAAGAAAAATGGCGAGCCTGTCCGGAAGTCATGTGTAGGACTCCCGAGTCAGAGGAAATTGGCACAAGTTTCTCTGCCGCGTTGACAAACGGCGAGCAGAAAGCATGAAGGTAGAAAACTTTGAAAACTGCTCTCTGCGGAAGTTTGAAGGGATAGAGAGCCATACAAAAATTATGCAATTTGTTAAGAGTCTTGCATCTCTCAACAAATTGACACTACAATTGCCATAGCAAAGCTCAGTAACCTAACATCCGCCCGCCAAAGCATCAGTTAGCGTTACCACGCTCCATCCCATTCAATTTAATAAAAAGCCTTAAAACCCTTATCTGTTTTCCCAGTTAGGGTTTTTTGCTTCTAGAGTGTCTAGAACATAGAATGCACCTCTTGTTACAAGTGGGAAAGCTTTTTCAGCATCAGATGCGCAAAATTTAGCACCTGATTGAGGTCAACTTACGCTGCTAACTACTGTCAGCTAATAGGTAAAGAGAATCTCAAGGCCTCAAGTTAGCTTGCCAAGTGTTCAAATTCTGCAAACTCGTCGAGTGAGAGTTGCAAAATTCGGCACATGGTTTGGGTTTGCCGAGGTGTCAGACTTGGGATATGTCTACTAGACTCCCAATTCCTCACGGTTGTCTCGGTGACGTCCAAGGCGATCGCTAAGCGCCGTTGCGTAACCCCAAGCTCTAAGCGTCTTTTCCGAAGAGATTCTCCAGTCCACATAGCTGTTGGTCGTAAGTTAACTTACTGAAGTATGGTTGCTCCAGATCCTACTTCACCCGCGAGAGATCGAAACAACAACTTTTGTAACTAAAAGCTGGCGATATAGATCAAGACTGTTGCCCTGTTTGGGGTGGGGGATACTTATCTGGAAATTTTGCTCTAACGCTTAACTCGATCAAAAACGCTGCCAGATTGGCTGGGGGGCGGGATTCCCACTCAGCCCATTGCTCCAAGTCTTCAAAGATTCGAGCTGGTAGCGTTACGGTAATTCTCTTAACGTCCTTTGCCACGTCTAAATCACTGTTGCTGAGATGCAAGCAATGATAGCCAGTTAGCCTCACCATCTTTAAAAAGTCGTCTACTTCGCATCTATGGTATGTTAATTAGCACCAAAATACTCTGTTCTGACTCAATTCTTAGTTTTTAACTTTACACCATGCCAAATCCCCTGCCATTGTTTCCTCCAATTGTCTTGCCTAAAACGATGCCGGTGAGCATTCCCCAACCCAAGTTTCATCTGGGTGAATCTGTTGGTTGGCAGGCTGAGGCAGACTTTGGGCGTGTGGTCGGAGTGATCTATAGCCATGAGGCAACGCATCAAGAAACGGGGCTACACTATTTGATTTTGCTTGACGCGCAGAGTCCCTCCCACAGGTTTTGTACCCATGACTTTGCTTTTGAGGAAGATTTGGAGCGCTTAGCCCACGGCTCTAGAGGTCAAGACTCATGACTAATTTCAACCAGCAGCGGGTGCTGGAGCTGCACAACCGGATGTGTATGAATCCTGAAACTTTCAGTCACCGCTGGGGCATGAATGCTGGTGAGATTGCTGCAATCTGCGGGATTTCGCGATCGAGTGTCAGCCACTGGTTAGGGGGGCGTAGCAGTCGTCGCACACCGGGCGGTGCTCATCTGCGCATTTTGGCAGTGGCAGATTTTTTATTAACAAACGCAGAGCGGATTCAGCCTCTTCTGGAACGCTGGCAGCAGCCAGAAGAATCAGAAAGGTGAGCCTGTGTCAATTTGACATCATTTTCTTGCTTTACATTCTGCGCTGATGGTTAATGGTTTCAAGCAATACGCTTGTTATTAAATTTCCCAACTATGACACCACTAGCCTCAGTAATTGGTAATTTACTCACGGCACAAGTTTCCATACAAGGCATACGACCACTTTTGTGGCACCACTTTGGAATAGACGCGATTCCTCTTCAAAAGCAGGAGACAGAAGGGGTGGCGGGACACAATCCAAACGAGTGGCGCAAAACTGTTTTGATGACCCCCGATCGCCAACTTTTTATCTACAGTACCTATGTTTTCAGCTGTATTCGGGCTGCTGCCCCATTCATCAAAAGGGGCAAATCGCTACAAATTGCGGTTTCTGCGACGCTACAGATTGAAGAAGAGGTTATTTTGATGAGCGATCGCTTTGTGCCACAGGAGCCAGAACTGATCGAGCGGAGTCAGACCTTTAAAGAGCTACCACCCGTCTACATCTATGTAGAAGGTGTAAAGAATCCATCAACAGGACGGCGAAACATTCGTTATCGAGTTGCTGCAGCCCCAGAGTGGAAGTGCCAATTCACGCTGAATTGGGATAAGACCGTACTCTCTCGTGAAGAGATGGAAGCTTTGTGCTTGACAGCGGGGCAATTTGTGGGCTTGGGCGATGGGCGGACGATCGGTTTTGGACGGTTTGACGTAACATCTTTCATTGTCTCCGATACATCCTAGATGTGTCGGACACCCATACGGTTGGGTGGGGCTAGACAGGGCAGGACAAGATGGGATAAGTCGGGAACCGGCAAGGCAAGGTTAGGTGGGGCGTGGCCAGGAAGGCACGACAAGACAAGACAAGACAGGGAACAACCATGCGGAGACGACGGCAGCCCAGAGCCATTTGGCAGCAAACTCGACAACGAATTTGGCAACGAGATAAAGGGCGCTGCCAGGGGCCCTATTGCTATGGAAAGCCTGCACAATCACTACTACTTTACAAGGCGCATATTGATCATGTGCTGGAACTTTCGCATAGAGGCACAAATGCAGACTCGAATCTACGTACCCTCTGCCGGCGATGCCATGTGCTGAGAGCTAGAAAATCGCATCAAGGCATGATATCTAAAGCATTACACGATGGAATTATTCCACCAAACTGGCGATCGCTTGTATGGGAATAGAAGCAGGATACACATTTGATAGAGATGAGCTTCTTTTAGTAAGCAATCTCGGCTACCCGTGCTTTGTATTATGAGCTCACGTACTGGCGAACCTGATTTAACCATTTATGTGAATGAATTTTTCGGCTATTGGGGCTAAGTTTGTCAGAATTTTTGGTCATGATGTTGTGCATAGATTTACCTAATATTTGGTAATGGACTCGTCATTTAGCGTAATCAAAATGGCGCTACTAATATGGTTGAGCAAGGACAAGATTTATCTGGACTTGATAGTATTGGACTGGTAGCTGAGCTAGATGCTACTGATGACGCGTTATCAATGCAGAATGACTCATTTTGTATGATGTCAATTTCAGAGATTCAAGTGCCGTCTCATCAGCCTCGAAGATATTTCGATCCACAAAAGCTGGAACAACTGAGTTACTCTATCAGGATTCACGGGATTCTCGAAAATCTATTGGTTCGCCCTTTAGATAGTGGAAACTATGAATTGGTGGCTGGGGAAAGGCGGCTAAGGGCAGCGATCGCAGTTGGATTGGCTGAAGTGCCTGTAACAGTCCGCGAATTGACGAATGAGCAGGCGCTCTCCCTAAGTCTTCTCGAGAATCTTCAGCGTGTAGACCTCAATCCAATTGAGGAGACTGAGGGAGTTTTGAAGTTATTGGCATTACGGCTTAGTTTAGAACTTGATGAAGCTGTAGCTTTACTTTATCGACTTCAAAATGAGGCTAGAGGAAGAATTACCCATAACATTATAGGTAGTCCTCAGCTTGAGCAGCTCGAAGCAGTGTTCTCTGACGTAGGGCGGTTTACCTGGGAGTCGTTTATTGTCAATCGGTTGCCATTGCTCAAGCTGCCGCCCGAAATATTAGATTTAGTTCGCCAGGGAAAGCTTGCCTACACTAAAGCGCAAGCGATCGCGCGGGTTAAAGACAAGGGATTTCAGAAGAGTTTGTTGGATGAAACCCTATCCCAGGATCTGAGTTTAGGGCAATTGCGCCAGCGAATCCGCAAACACTTAAATATAGAAATACCTAAAACCATTGTTCCAAAAGATTTGCTTAGTCAAACTTATCAGCGGATTCAATCATCCCAAGCTTGGAGTGATCCACAGAAGAGAGAGCGTGTCAAAGAACTTTTACAAGAACTATCTGCACTACTAGAAGACTGAGTAACTTAAACCCTAACTTCAATGGCGGAACTTGAGAAATTTCTAGGTCAGGTATCTTTAACCTGCAAGTACTGCTTCAGGTATCAGAATCAGACTCAAGGGTCAGCCATGCTACACATTTTGCAATATCTTCATCTACAAGATTAGATGACTCAGATTTAGATGGAGCAAAGTTAGGAAGATGGGTTGAAACTAGTGTCGTAACAAATGCTGATAGCTGCAAACGGAGAGTTTCTGGAACATACTGAAGCAACACAGTATCCACTAACTGTACAATTGATTGTAAAGCAGTCTTTAATTGAGAGTTCTGCTGTTCTAAATTGATGATCTGTTGTGTTTGTATTACCTCATCTTTTAAGTTCTCTCCTTTAACCTCGTTAAAGGCTCTAGAGTCCTCGGAAGAGCAACTAATCACAACAATTTCTCTCTTATTGCTTCTGCCTAAGTAGTGCTTGAGAATAATATCAGCAGTGTTTCCAACATAGGCGGCAAGATCCATAATCTCACGCATAGTAGATTCATTGAGTTCAATCCTTCCTTCGACTGCTAGACTAATAAAAGTATGACGAGTGTTGTACTGAGGTCGATAATGATCAATGCCACCGTGCTCTTCACCTAAAGCTGCAAGCTTAGAGACAATTCCTGCTGTAAAGTATTCTTTTTGAACTCCACTCTTCAGAATTCGCACTATACGGTTTTCATGCCAGGAGTTATAAAAACTTTTTCGATTGATATGAAGACCAGTAGGCTCTTGAAATACGAAGCCGTCTGGATTTTTATTAAGCGATGAAAGCCTTCTCAAAAGTCTTTCTAATGCCGGATCCTCAATTGGAAATTCTCGATCTTTTCCAGTTTTAGTTTCATTCCTTGGATCATGCTTACCTCTCACAATAGCTATTGTTTTTCGGATGTAAATAAGACCCCTTTCGAAATCAATATCGCTCCATAGTAGCGCAATTGCTTCTCCAGTCCTGAGTCCTGTTAAGAAATAAAACTCAACTAAATCTGCATAGCGATGATAGTATGGATGACTGCGATAAGCTTCAATGATCCGCTCCATTGCTTGACGAGAGAATGGATCTGGATGTTCATCACTAGGTCTTGGTTCCTTAAGAGCCTTTATGACGCTCAGAAATGGGTTTTTATGAATCTTATTTTCCTCAATTGCCCAGTTACAGCAAACGGATAATTTTAAAAGGGTCTGATAATATACCGCATATTCTAGTTGTGACAATTCTTCTAAGATGTTTTTGACATCTGAGAGAATTTTTGTATTTAAATTAGTAATTATATTGTAAGCAGTTTGATAATTTGACAGAGTTGATTTACTGCGCCGAAGAACTAACTCCAAATATTTCATGTGTTCTAGAAACAATTCATCCACTGCTAGCTCTATATTCAATTTAACTTTTGATTGTTCGGGTTGACCCAGCTGATAGAGAATATAGGACTTTAATTCTTGCTTACTCATGTCGTTGACATTGAGTTCTTTAAGAGTATGAGTTCTGACATTAATTTTGTCTAACACACCTTGAACAGCAGTAAGGTTTTGCTGTGTTGCCGGTAAACCAAGCATAAAGAATTCTTGCTCCTCGTGCTTCCGGAGGCTAGCAGGTATGTTAATGCGTATTGATCCTGGCTGCCCTTTCTGCTTAGATGGGCGAACTGTACAGGAGATAGTACCGCGAGGAGAACGCGGTACGCGCTCTTTCTTACGAGTAACTTTGATATTTTTTCGTGTAGACATGGCGAACTTAAAAAGTACTTTATTGAGTGAAAATGCTCTTTTTTACGAAAACTGATTCTCTGAAACGCCCTATTTATCTAGAAGTAACTGTTATGCTGTCTTTTCGAGGAACGACTATAGAATTACTGAACCCTCTAGCCATAAGGGTTTCGTCAACCTATTCAGTCAAAGTACTTAAACGCGTACTTTAAGTACAACTTTTGGGCATAGCAAAGGATTAGAAAGCATTGAAATCATTAGTAGTCCGTAGCAGAGGCGATCGAATCTACGGCGCACTCTACAGCGCCCCTTACCGAGGTTCATAAATTTCTTAGGTTTAAGCCTATTGTTCAGAAGTGCTCAAAATTAGCATGAGAAGACGTTCTAACAGCTAGAGCGTAAGACGTACTCAAGTTCGCACTAATTAACATCAAGGGTCGTCCAGCTTCTCGAAGATTGAGAATTGCTGAACTCTGAATCACGTACCCAATTTTGCTAGGGCACTAGCCTAAGAAAAGAGCTAGTATCTTCAATTTCCTGGTTGCTTTGGCAGAATGGCGATAAGCCTCTGAGTCTTTTGCATTACAACCCTTAGGTAGAGACAGTTGGCTAAAGACCTCCATAAATGCGTAACCCAGCAAGAATTTTTGGTACATGGCGGGAACTAAAGGGTATTGAAGTTAGCAGCAGTAAGCTGCTTAGACGATCGGATATGGGGCACATTCAATGGGGATTTCCTTGGAGCTTGATCCTCTAAAAGGTGCTGTCATGAGCCAGTACCCTAAGTAGGCTAAGGAGTCGTTAACTCAAAAGAAACTAGTTTGCTAGAACGACCAGAGTTATTTCGAAATTGAGTAAATTTGATCAATCTCTCTATGGCTTTCAGCATAATCGAGGGATAATCCCGCAGCAAGTCTTGAGCTAAAAAGCTGTAAACCCTAGGAATTGCTGGCTTTCTGTGCTGCGGGATTATCCCGCAGCAAATCTTGTAGACAATCTTTCCTAGCGCTGTAAAATTGGGCTATGTGGCTGCGGGAAAATAGCCTGTTAAGATTCCGCAGGGCTTTCCACTACTTTTTTCTGAGGAATCTTACACTTCTTGACACTATGGCTCGTTCAGGCTTGAGTGCTGAAACACGGAATCAAATCGAAGCTTTAGTTAATGCGCTTCTAGAGTGGGGAGACGCAGTGATTAACCATGGAGGGCAGTCGCCTTATGATATCGAGTTTGTTCAAGCTGAACAGCCTCAAGGTCAGACTTGGCTACGTGTTAAAGCTACTTATGAGTCTTTGTGCTGTCTTCTAAACTCGTCTCATTCTCAAAAGAGAAAAGATGAACGAAGGAGTATACGACGCTTATTAGAGGCTCGCATAGCAACTCTTGAAAAGGTTGAATTACTGGAGAAGATTCCTGATGGCATTCATAATCTTCCAGGAAAATCAGGGACTTATTTTGACTTGAAGCTGAGCTTAGATAATAAAAATGAAAGCCTAGAAGTGCTAAAAGAGAGATTAAATCTAAATAAGTCACAGACTTCGACCAATTCTCTTTTAGCCGAGCAGTCACAGACTTCGACCAATTCTCTTTTAGCCGAGCAGCCAAGTTCGAATATTGATGCTGACGTTCGCTACGTTCGGCAAAAACTCAATAGAATTATTCAACAGGAGTACGGTCAGATTTGCGTTTTTGGAATCTCACAACTTGTAAAGGTCTCAGATATCTATACTCAAACAGATATTTGGAAAGAACTCATTAATCAACGTTGGCCATCACCCTCCATGCTTTTGCAGCCGGCTCACTCTTCTGAGCACTTAAGCCGCCTTGGCAACGAACATTATGAACCACCGCGTTACTCTGGGTGGAAAACTGCTGAAGAGTCTCAACGCTTGATCGTGCTGGGCAAACCTGGAATTGGAAAAACAACCTACCTTCAGCATTTGAATGTCCAATGCATCGAAGGTGCGTTTCGACCTGATAAGGTTCCCATCTTTGTACAATTGGCCCAGTTTGAACGAGTTTTTCGAAACGATCCAAGTCAGAATCTATTCCGTTTTATTTGTTCAATTCTAAGCAGATATGGAGTAGATGCAGATAGAGTTCAGTCCATTCTGGAAGCTGGCAGAGCACTGCTTCTCTTTGATGGATTCGACGAAGTTCCTTCAATCAGCGATGAGCAGATAACGAATCAACTTAGGCAATTTATTGCTCAATACCACCCTAAAAACTCTTTCTTCATCACCTGTCGCGTTGCAGCAAATCGATATCGGTTTGCCCAAGAAAATTTTATTGAAGTTGAGGTTGCTGATTTCAACCGTAATCAGGCGAATTCTTTCATTCGCCTCTGGTTTAAAGCCCTCTTGAAAGATCGACCTGAGGCGGCTCATGCTCAAGCAGAAATATTGATTTCAGCGCTAAACCAGCCAAAACATCGCGCTATTCAAGATTTGGCAGTAACACCGCTAATGCTCAATTTAATTTGCACTGTGTTTCGAGATATAGAGGGATTACCTAGCGGTCGAACTGAACTTTACGAACGAGGTATTAATGCTCTTCTAGAAGATTGGGATCGGCATCGGCAGGTCTACCGCGAGACCATTTACCATAATTTGACCAAGGTAAATACCCTAGAGTTACTTCTCAAGATTGCAAGAGTCACGTTTGAGCAAGCCCATCTCCTGTTTGAGCAGAGGCAGGCTGAGTGGCTGACCTGCGAATACCTAGCATCCTTAAAATTAATTCCAGCTAATTCTGTGGAATTGCAAGAAGCCAGTACGATCGCCATTAGAAGAATCGCAGAAAATCATGGGCTTTTAGCCGAACGCGCACGTGGGATCCTCTCATTCTCTCACCTAACTTTTCATGAATATTTCACAGCGCGCTCAATCTGCCTAGAGCAAGCATGGCCAACATTACTAATTCATTTGCACGACTCGCAGTGGCGCGAGGTCTTTCTTCTAGCCGCTGAAATGTCTCCATTTGCAGATGAGGTAATTCGCCTTATGCTACAGGAGATTCAAACATCTTTTGCCAAGCACTCAGATTTGCAGCAGGTGCTAGCTTGGGTAAACCAGATGGCGACTAGAGCAGCTCAAGCGTTGCCATACAAAACATCAGCCCTGCGAGCCTGGTTTTTCTGTTTGGTCGGGTGCAATTTTGATGAAGGGGTTGAATCGTTTCGCAAAAGTGGTCAGGCTAACTCTGATTATCATGCGTTCTCATTGTCGCGATCAATGGGTCTTGATGAGGTTTTAGCAAACGATATTGCAGAACTGACCTTTCTGTATGAGCGACTGTGCCATGCTTTAAGTTTAGTTTCTAGAGAAGAAATAGTAACTGAGTTAATCTCAGCGCTCCCTGCTCTTCACCGCGATCGTCTAATTGACGGGCTATTACCTGCTATCTTGCCGATCAAAGCCTTATTGTTGCAGCTCGATGACCTTATCTCTCCTGCTCAGCAGAATTTATTTCTAACTTGGTGGCGACAAGAAGGGCAAGAATGGGCGTTGAATACACTAGAAATATATCGACAGACTGACGGTGCAGAGGCAGATATTCCTCAGCCTCCACAGGATGTTTTGAAGCAGTACTATGACGCTAATCTACTGCTGCTAGATTGTATTAGGCGTGCAGGAGCGATAACAACCTCAGTGCGCGAGGCTGTAGAGACTACACTGCTTTTACCCAGTGAAATTGATGACTCAAGAGACTAAGCTTTGGGGCATATACCTTAATAACAGAGCAAACTAGCGGCGAATCAGAGGCGGGCTAGAAACCGATCGCCGAAGACCTGTGACCCGCATCCGGAGCTGATCCGATGGAGCCATGGTCAGACCGCGTCGAATCGGTCGGATCGGCTGGGAGTTGGCTATTGTCATCTCCATATTTAACACCAACTCAAACAAGACCAGTTTCATTTCAAACAGCGCAAAGGCAGAGCCAATACACCGCCGATCGCCCCCGCCAAACGGCAAATACTCATAAGGTGAAAACTGCCGCTCTAGAAATCGCTCTGGTCTAAACTGCTTCGGCTCAGGATAGACTGCCGCCCGGTGATGCGCTAGATAAATTGAGGGCATAACGATCGTGCCAGTTTCCAAGGCATAGCCGGCAACAGTCATCGGCTGCTTGACTATGCGGGGGAAAGCGCTGATGGCGATCGGGTAGAGACGCAGAGTCTCCTGACAGATAGCGCTGAGATAGGGCAACCGGGCGATCGTCATGGGGTCTAGATTAGCCTTATCGCCTAGTGCATCTATTTCTGCCAATAGCCGCGTGCGAACATCCGGTAAATGGGTAATCCAATACAGCGCCCAAGCTAAAGCTGATGCCGTTGTCTCGTGCCCTGCAAACAGCAGCGTAATCAATTCATCGCGCAATTCAACATTGCTCAGCGGCTGTCCTTCAGAATCACGCGCTGCCATCAGCAACGCCAGAATATCCGTTCTCTCTGCATCAGGTTGAGTGTGGCGATCGGCAATCTCGGCATAGATTAAGTCATCCACCTGCTGCCGCAGACGCAAAAAACGCCCCCAGGGACTCCAAGCTCCCCAATCCTTTTGCAAGAACGGATAGAACAATAACATTGCACCCACGGGCGAACCAAAGACATCCAGCATTTTGCATAGAACCTGCCGCAACTGGTCGTAGCGCTGCCCGCTATCGAGACCAAACACTGCCTTGAGAATCACCTGCAAAGAAATCGACTGCATGACCGGACGCACCGCAAAGGTCGTGCCGATCGTCCAAGGGCGCATGACTTGCTCTGTGATGTCCTGGATCACCTGAGCATAGGAGCGCATCCGATCGCCGTGAAAGGGAGGCATCAAAAGCTGGCGTTGGCGCTGATGGGCTTCGCCTTCGAGCAAGACAATGCCATGCTTACCCAAGAGGAACTGAAGAACTTGATTGCCCCGTCCAGCGCTCAACTGTTCCGGTCTAGCTGTAAAGATATCTTCTAGAGCCTCAGGGCTGCTGAAGTAGATTAAGGCTGGTTTGGAGTCCGGCGCAGTCACCTGGTAGTCATCGCCATAGGCTTTGGCACGGGCATCCAGGGTTTCAAAGGGACGAAAGATGAAGCGTAGTCCCCAGATACGACGGAGCCAGTAGGGAGAGTTCAGAGGGCCGTTCAGCGATCGGGTAGAAGGGTCAGCCATGATGTCGGTTGAGTGGGTCAGACTGGAGTTTGAATCAAACGATGCCTCTCTATATTAATCAGCAATTGATGGAGCCACTCAACGCCTGATTGTTCTGATGCCCTCCGAAGTTTGGAGCAGCTTTAGATCAAGGCGATCGGTTCTATCATTGAGTCTTCCCTTGATTTTTACTGCTTACCGTGCAAGTTGATGTTCTCTTCTACCAGCTATTTCAGAGTTTTCCAGCCATCTTCTTCGACTTGCTGGGCCAGCCCGATGTTAATGTCAGCAACTATGAGTTCACCTCCCCTGAGGTCAAACAGCCGACCTTTCGCTTTGATGGGGTGCTCAAGCCCAAAAGTAACTCTCCTGACGACATTCTGTATTTCATTGAGGTGCAGTTTCAGAAACGTGCCAAGTTTTACACGCGCCTGTTTGCTGAAATCAACCTCTACTTTAATCAGTACGACCCACCTTACGAAGATTGGTACGCGGTTGTGATCTTCAAAAACCGCAACACAGAAGTCATGGCACCTCTACGCTACCAGGAAGTCATGGAGCGACGGGTAATTCAGATCTATTTAGATGAGATTGAATCGTTGGCGCAGCGATCGATTGGCGTGGGATTGGTGCAGTTACTTGCAGTCACCTCCAAGCGCAAACTAGGAGAGCGTGCCCAGGAGCTGATTGAACGAGCCAGCCAGACTCCATCAGCAGGGGGTGCATTATCAAGGGAGCAAGCGATAGAATTGGTGCAGACGATCGTGCTGTATCGGTTCCCGAATTTAAGTCGAGAGGAGTTGGAAGCGATGTTGGGCCTAGCGGATCTCAAAAACACCAAAGTTTACCAGGAACTCCAGCAGGAAGTGCGGGCAGAAGCACTCCAGGAAGGCGAGCTTAAAGCTAAGGTTGAATTAGTATCTCGGATGCTGTCTCGTGATTTCGGGGTTCAAGAAATCGTGGAGATCCTGGATTTGCGAACAGATACAGTTGTTGATGCGGCGATTGCAGCTTTGCTGAAGGCTAAGCTGAATGCCAAGCAGATTGCTAAGCGATTAGAGCTTGAAGTTAGCCAAGTCACGCCTAAAGCAGTCCGGTTGTTGCTAAGTGAAGGTAAAAGTGAAGCCCAAGTTGTCCAACAGATTGGGATAACTCTAGCCGCCGTTCGACGCGTGACCCAGCCAAAGTTACAGAAGGCTGAAGAGAATTAAGTTCTGGGGCTGTTGTACACCAGGAATACGTTTCTTAAGTAGCAGAGGGTGAAAGCCTATTTCCTTGGACAGGAGCGAATGGCTAGGCGAGCGCATACCCTGTGTGTTCACGCACATGAGGTGGGTGAAAGGCAAGAACGATGTAATCTTTGGGCACACCTGCGGCGACGAGTTCTGCGGTGATACCGTGATCAAGTCCATCATGGTGCAGCCAGATTTTGTCGTTACGGATTTCAGCATCGAAAACTAGAGCATGAATTCGTTTTTTACCGCTCCACCCCTCAGTAACGATGAGATAGCGGGTGTTATCGGCACTAACGATGATTTTGCTAAGGGTTCCGTCTTCTGCGTGGTTTAGAATTTCACAGTAGTTTTGCAAAATTTGGTAAAGGATTTGGCGGTGTTGATCTAGCGCACTTCGGGTATCCACTGAATAATGACCTCCTGAATTTCATCAAAAATGAGCAGTTTCAAACGACGACTTGCGAGAACAATTTGAACAATTTCCTCCTGAAAGAAGCTTTCATATACTGAGTCACGGACAGCCAGGTAAAGTAGGCGATCGGGGTACTGGATTCGCATCAGGTCTTCGTAGAGCAGATATTGACCGAGTGCTTGTTCGAGGTCACTGACGGGAGATGCGCCAATGAAGCTTTTTACCTCTACCGCAATTTTTTGATTTGCCCGTTCAGCGACCAGCAGCTTTTCAGCTCCTAAATCAATAAGGAGGTCACGTTTTCCAACTTTAAGAGGTAAATTGTCCGTGACCGTCCACCCCTCCTTTTCAAGGGCGTTTTTTACAGTATCGTGATAGAGGTCCTTAGCAGGCATAGCTTTAGATTAAAACAAATCGAGTTGTTATTATTCGGGAGAATCAGATTAAACTGTTCCGGGGCAGGGAAGCGTTTGGGATCGGCGGTAGCATGCTTGGCGGGTCCTAGCCAGTTTTTAGTTAGCGAGAACCCTTTACCCCACTCAAGAAGCGTATTCCCTACTTAAGAGGCGTATTCTCTATGTACAGCTGTGCGACGGTAAAGACTGACCTGTGAAGTCATTACCCGTTAGCTTCCGGTTGCTTCAACAATTGCTCCATTTCACTCAGCAGCTTCTCTAGTTTCTTCTTTTTCTGTGGATTTTCCCATATCTTGGCCTGTTTAAGTTGTCTCGGAACCATTACAAGCCGTTGCGGAAGATCCATCAGCTTTTCAGGTTTTGTTGAGCGTAGTGTTTTGACTCGCTCTTGGATTTGATCAATGGACAAATTGCCAGCTAAAGCCGACTCTAGCAACTCCTGCTGCTGCACTGGATCTTTAACCTTTAGGATCTCGTTGACTTTGGTATAGTGCAATTTCCCTTGTTGAAAGACGGTTTGTATATACTCTGGCAGCCGTAGCAAAGGAAGACGATGTTTTCGAAAACTTTCCGGAGACAACCTTCCAGCAATTTCAAATACATCTTTCACGATCTCCCAATCTTCAATACGGACAACGTTGGACGTAAGCCCTCGTTTCTGATTTGCTGCCTGGTTGAGTAGACTAATTACCTCACTCTGCGATCGGTCTAAGTGCCGCGTTAGCATATTCATGATCGCATGAGTTTCTTCCCAAGCATTCAGATCGCTCCGTTGCAGGTTGCTAATCGATTTGATGTCTTCTGCGGTGCTATCACCAACTTCAAAGATCCGCACCAAGACTGACTCTAACTTTGCACGTTCAGCCGAGCGATGCCGTTTTTCCCCAGCTAATAAATCATATTCATCCGTTGATCCTGGACGTAATCGCACTGATAAGGGGTCAATTACCCCGACTGAACGCATGGATTTTGCCATGTTATTCAGTTCTATTTCGTCAAAGTAACGGCGGTCTTGCCCGGAATCGCGGTGAATTTTGTTGAGCGGAACCCAAATAACTTCCGATTGATGTGAAGTCATTTGGGCTGAAAGAGTGGCAGATTCAGGCTCAGGGGATGGAGAAATAGCAGGAGTTGCTGGAGAGGTTACTGAATCAGATTCCTTACGAATCGTCTGCATTAATCCACTAAAGCGATTCGGTTTTTTAATATCAGCCACCACAAATCTCCTTACCGATCTCAAAATAGTCTTTCCAAGCAAGTTTTGCTTTTGAGTCTTTTACCTGTTCCACCAGAATCCCTTGATTAGCAGCTTTTTGAAAAGCAACTGCCTCACGGATCTTGCCCTTAAAAATTGGAAACCCTGATTGCTCCAGAAACTCACGAGCTTCCTCACCCTCTCGCCTTGGGGAAGGATGAATCCTTGTCAAGAGGACACAATATTTTTCAGTTTTCAAGGACTTGAGCAACTCAACCGTTTGAATGAGCGCATCTAGAGAAAGCGAATCAGGCGTTGTTGGAAGAATAAGAAAGTCGCAGCCATCTACGATTTCTTTCATCTCTTCTTCTTCAGCGCTTGCTTCAGTATCAATGACAAAATGCTCAATGCCTCGACTATATTTGGCGGCCTGGTTTACCCCAACAACCTTAAAGGGAAGCCCACCATTCTCTAGCCCTCTTTCTGCCCACCGGGTTGCTGAGCGATTAGTATCTCCATCAATGAGAAGCGTTTCTCCTTTTAGCTGTAGAAAGGCGGCAAGGTGTATAGCAGTAGTTGTCTTGGCTACACCGCCTTTCAAAGACGCAGTAGTAATGATCATAGGGCAGCGCTCTAATTGAAGCTACGGGCTAGAACATCTACGCCCAACGTTGGACGTAAGCTCCAAGTACCCAAGGATAGCTTACATTTAAACACTGCATTATGTTGATGACTAATGATTTTGAGTGTGACCAAAGGTTCAAAAGTTTACAAAAGTGAGATATGACAAGTATTCGACTGCCCTTTGTTTCCCTCTATAGCACTGTGCGCAATTCAGTTTTATAGTGCATCAGTCCGATGAATTGATTCAATCAATTCCTCAACTTCTTCATCATCTGCACATTGCTGCACCTGAGATCTGAACCACTCCAATTCCTCAACTTCCGTCTTCTGCATCTGGTATACCAACAGCGTTCCTGCCACCCGCGCTAAGGTAAGGGATTCATAGGAGATGTGATTCAGCAGATCGTTGGACTCTTGATACAGCCGTGCTGCTGCAACATCATCCAGCGGTCTCCCCATCTGCAAGGCAATATCTTGCAAGCTTTGCTGAATCGATCGCTGAAGATCTGGTGGAGAATAATCGTTCATGCCTTCAGTGTAAAGGATTCCAACGCTTTAGGACTCATCTTCACTTTCGTCGCTCGCCTTTAAAGATGTGTTAAAACTTGCCAAGCGATCGAAGATTTGGGACGATCCTAAAAAGCAAAAGAAGTTGGAGAAGGTTCTTGCTGAGCTAAAGTCATTAATCTCTGATGAATTTTAGTTCTAGACGAAAGGGTATTCAGCATCTTCTGCTTTAGCATCTGAGGGGATAGGTTTGGTGAGCACGCTAGATTTAGGTGAATACGGGAGTCTTCTTGTTGAGGTCAAGCAGCGTATTCGCTCTGCTCAATACGAGGCGCTTAAAGCAGTCAATAAAGAACTGATTGCCTTGTACTGGGATATTGGAAATTTGATTTCAACTCGTCAGCAAGGCGATAGCTGGGGAAAGTCGATCGTTGAACAGTTGGCTAAAGACTTGCAAGCAGAGTTCCCAGGCATGGGTGGTTTCTCTGTCCGTAATATCTGGAATATGCGAAGCTTCTACGTCACTTACAGCCAAAATCAAAAACTGCAACCAATGATTGCAGAAATTGGATGGACCCACAATTTGACCATCATGGAGAAGTGTAAGGATGATCTAGAGCGAGAGTTCTACATCCGGATGACTCGTAAATATGGCTGGACAAGGAACGTTTTACTCCATCAAATTGAAAATCAGACCTATGAAAAGACGCTATTAAACCAAACGAATTTTGAGGCTACAATTTCTGAAGAGATTCAGAATCAAGCTAAATTAGCGGTAAAGGACGAGTACACGTTCCCATTTTTGGAACTGGGGGACAAATATTCGGAACGTCAACTTGAGACTGCCATCTTGGCAAAAGTTGAACCTTTCCTTCAAGAGATGGGTGGAATGTTCACCTTTGTTGGAAGCCAATACCGTTTAGAAGTCGGCAACAAAGAATACTTTATTGATATTGTGCTCTATCACCGATCGTTACAATGTCTTGTGGCGATCGATCTCAAGATTGGGGAGTTTGAGCCAGAGTATATTGGCAAAATGCAGTTCTATCTAGCGGTGCTGGATGATCAGGTGAGGCTCCCGCATGAGCAGCCTTCAGTTGGCATCATCCTGTGTAAGATGAAGGATAAAACGACAGTGGAATATGCATTGAAAGATGCTACTAAGCCGATCGGGGTTGCAACTTATCGAATGACTTCGACATTACCACAGGAACTAAAGGGACAACTGCCTAATCCTGAGCAGGTAGCAAAGTTGTTAGAAGGTCTGAATTGAGAGAGTATCAAGCTAGATTAAGTCTGGATCAATTCCCATTTCTCGAAGCCTTTCTGCTAATCTAGCGGCTTTTTCTTCGGCAGACTCAGCCCGTTGCTCTGCTACAACGGCTTGTTCGCTGCCAGTCAATAGCAAATCGCCCTGCACATCCCACCAACGTAACCAAGGCTGGGTCTGATTCTGATAAGCACCTTCCCAAACCCCAACTTCTACTTCCATTTGCGGAATCAGGTAGTGACCACGACTATTAGCTATCATCTGCTGATACTGTCCGCCTACCAGCTCATACATCTCTAGTTCACCGCTGTTGATAAAAAAAATGCCATAGTACGGAATCCGCATAATCTGCTCATAGACCCAAAATTTACCGGGTCTAGTTGTTCCACCCTCTTCAGAGTAAGAAAGTGGGGTTTGGTCATATTCCTCGCTGCCATTACCCGAAGCAAACTCCAGAGCGATCGTCGGGGCAATAAACTCTCGCCATAAAACATACGATCGCCGGATTGCCCCTCTCAGTCTAGGCGGCACATTTGGCACATAAAACCAGTCTGGGGCCTCTGCTCCTTTTTCCGGTGGATCTGTTTCTCGCCAGTAAATTCCACAATCTTGCCCGATCGCATACTGCCCATCAGGATGAAGTCGTTCTAGGGTTATTCCAATTGAGTCAGTCAAGATTAAGGATTGTGGATGTTCCTGAAAATTCTTCACAAACGAACCGTCCGACTCTGGTAGCTGCGTGTGGTCGGGAAACTGTGGCGGCAGCTCATCAGGAGCCAATGCATTTTGAGTTAGGGTTTCAGCCATCTCCTTTTACCCATCCAATCTGGTTTCAGCATAGCGCAACTGCTATCTTTCTCTGCTTTGCTGTTGTCAAGCGTGTTATCCGAAGGCTCATCTGCCTGGTTGCTACGTGAAGGCGAAGATGAGAAGGGGACATTTTTGATAAGCCGTGCGGAATGGCATCGCCGAGTGAATGCCGAACTGCCATGCTTCATAGCTTGCTGCTGCCACTGCCCCGCGTCGAGACGGTGAACCCCCGACCACAAGAGGCTGACCTCAATATCGGGGTTCGTCTCGTTGCTCTACGGAAGCATAAAAAGCATCCATATTAATATGAATGATCTTTCAGACTACGTTCATCTCAATTGAGCACAATCTCTGAAAGCTGTCGCACTATCTTATCGATGGTTTAGTCATTCGCAGTAAAGTGGCTAGTGTAGCCCTGTTGTTGGGAATGCCTCTATGTTTAACCGCCCCTACGATGTTGTCCTCTATGGTGCCAGTGGTTTTGTGGGCAAACAGACGGTGCAATACTTTGCCCAACAGACCGCTTCCAAACCAATCCGTTGGGCGATCGCTGGACGGAACCGTCAGAAGCTAGAAGCGGTAAGAGAGGCGATCGGAGTGGAAGTGAACGTGCTGGTTGCTGATAGCCAAGATCAACAGGCGGTAGATGACATCGTCGCTCAAACGCGGGTGCTGCTGACGACAGCCGGCCCTTTCGCTCTCTATGGCAATGCCCTTGTCGAGGCTTGTGTCCGCTTCAAAACCCATTATGTAGATATCACTGGAGAGACACCCTGGATTAGAACGCTGATCGATCGCTATCATACCCAGGCAGCCTCAGATGGAACCCGCATCATTCCCTGCTGTGGTTTTGACTCTGTGCCCTCTGATCTTGGCACCTATCTAGTTGTCCGCCATTTACAACAATTGGGAGTGGCTTGTCAAACGGTAACGGCATACTTTCAAGCTTATGGCGGCTTAAACGGGGGCACGCTGGCATCCGGTTTGAACCTCTATGATTCAGACCAGTCAGCGCAGGTCAGTGATCCCTTTTTGCTGAACCCGTCCGCGATCCGCACCCCAGATGAGATCACCCGCAATCGAGACCCGCAATCGCCCTGCTTTGATCTGGATCTCAATACCTGGGTTGCACCCTTCTTTATGGGAGCGGTCAACACTCGGGTGGTACGTCGCAGTTGTGCTCTGTACGAACAGTGGCAGGAACCCTATGGAACCGACTTTACCTATCAGGAGTATCTCAAGTTTGATGAACCCTGGGCATGGCTCAAAGCGACGGGTGTCACCACAGGGCTTGCCCTACTGACAGGTGTTTTACAACAGCCCCCCCTTCGATCGCTCCTCCAGCCTTTGCTGCCCCAACCCGGCAGCGGTCCTTCTGAACAAACGATGAATGAGGGCTGGTTTTCTTGCGAACTGATCGGCACGGGCACAGATGGACGTCAGGTCCGAGGGCTGATGCGTGACCAGGGTGATCCAGGGAACCGGGCGACGGTCAAGTTTCTCTGTGAATCTGCCTTGAGTCTGGTGCTACAAACGGAGGAGTTACCTGGTGGTGAAGGGCGGGGGGGTGTTCTAACTCCAGCAACCGGATTAGGCGATGTTTTAGCAGAGCGGTTACGTCAGGCGGGTATGAGTCTAGATGTTCAAACAATCTAGGGCGTTGTCGTCTAACAATTCTTCCAAACGCTACTGACATGGCATTAGCCGCTCACAGACAGCAGCGATCGCCAGTTCTCTTTGCCCAAAGCGTTTGCCAAAGAATATCAGCGCCCATTATAGGCTCTCCTCCGCCTCGCCGATCGCCTTCAAATACGCTTCAGCAGCAGCCTGCTTAAACACGCCCTGAGTGTAGCGCTGGAAGACCCGGTCACTCTTAATGCCCATCACCTCCGTGCTAAACAGCGGATTAACTCCTCGCCGCGTCACCTCCGTGCCAAACGAATGGCGGAACCGATGCGCATGGATGCCCTCTACCCCCGCGATAGTACCCAACTTTTTCACCATCTTATGCAACCCCTGATAGCCTAGCCTTTGCCCTGCACTCTTTGGGTCTTGTGCTAAGAACATCGGACTCTCCGGCGCTGGAGCAAACCCTTCTCCCTGCTGCCCTCGCCATTCCAATGCTCCACATTCAACGCTGAAGCCTCTGATGCCTGCAAACCATGAGTGAGCACTGCAATGATAGCTCGATCGCGCACCTGAGTCTTGTCATCCAGCTCTAGCACTGACCATAGATCCCCGAACTCCTCCGCCTCAATATGAGCGGCCTGCGGTTCCTCCTGTCGCTCCAAGTCGATCGCATCGGTGGGCAAAGGTTGATTTATCGGATAGCCATTGCTGCGGCGCAGCCAGTCGTAGAACGATCGCAGCGTATTAAGAGCATGATTCACCGAAGCAGGCTTTAAGCCCTTTAGCTTTAACTCCCGTCGATACTTGCCGATATCGCTCCGCGTGACCTCAAGCCAAGACAGCGGGCAAAGCGCTGAAGTTGTCCCCGGTACATCCGCTGCGTGTTGTCTGCCTTTCCGGTCTGCCGTAGAAACTCCTCGATCTGCCAATCTCTCAGGTCAGGAGGGCGATCGCCCCTATCCCCACCCTCCGGCTTTCCGCGTTCCAGTGAGACAATCACGATGGGTAAAACGGGGTCAGGTGGGGATGAGTTCATGGGCGATCGGGTTAATGTTATGGATTCAGGTAAAGATAACTTCAGGAATCTTCTTCAATATTTACTTCTAATGTGGCATAGTAAAGCACAATCCCCGATTTGCTATGAAGAGATAAAAATGAAGGTTTTTAGTATTATTGTGGGTTTGTTTAGCTTCACTTTGACTGCATTTCTTGCCCTAAGTTACATTAATCCTGCTGTAGCATCTCCTGATCCAGTTCTTTATGAGAAAGTTCAGCAAGCACAGCCTGACTTTTTAGAGAAATTAGAAACTCTTGTAAACATTGATTCTGGAACAGGAGATCAGGACGGGCTTACTAAGGTAGAGGATCTCATTATTGAATATTTGAAATCAATTGGAGCCACTGTTCAAACTGTAAGTGCAACTCCTAGTATTGGACGCAACATTATTGCTACCGTTCAAGGAACGGGAAGGGGTAAAAAGATTTTGCTCCTTGCTCATACCGACACTGTATTTAAAGAAGGAACTGTTGCTGAGCGTCCTTTTAGAGTGACTGATGGTAAAGCTTATGGTCCAGGAGTAATGGATGATAAGGGTGGCATTCTTCTAGGCTTTGAAGCTCTCAAAATCCTGAAGGGGATAGATTTTAAGAATTTTGAAACAATTACTTTTTTGATTAATCCGGATGAGGAAAGAGGGTCATTTGGTTCTCGTGACTTAATCAAAGAAACTGCTGCTGCCCATGATGTTGCCTTTGTCTTAGAGTTTGGTTCTCCCGACGATAAAGTAACTTCATGGCGTAAAGGTATTGGTTATTACGGATTTGAGGTTAGAGGTCGAGCAGCTCATGCAGGCGCTGAACCGGAAAAAGGTTGCAATGCGCTGATAGAAGCATCTCATCAAGCATTGCAGCTAAAGGATACCGGCAACCTGAGGAAACAAACAACAGTAAACTTTACTGTATTTCAAGCGGGGGAGCGTCCCAACATTATTCCCGACTTTGCAAAGGTTCAAGCCGATGTACGAGTGTTGGATGCGCAAGAATACGATCGCCTTGAACAAGACTTTAATCGCATAGCGCAAAACAAACTGCTTCCCTGTACTGAAGTCACAATTCTTGCAGAGCGGGGCCGTCCACCCTTTCCACCAAACTCTCAGACTGATACGTTAGTCAAGAAAGCACAAGCGATTTATCGAGAATTGGGTTTTAGCCTTGGAGTAGAGGGGAGTGGAGGTGGTACGGATGGTAACTATGCGGCTTCGGTTGGCACAGCGACACTAGATGCGCTTGGACCTGTTGGTGGGGGGGCACATAGCGCAGACGAATATATTAACTTAGACCGAATTGCACCTCGAATGTATTTATTGGCAAAAATGATAATGGAGCTTTAATAGTTTAAAGCTCAGCTATCGCTGAGGGAGCTGTGTCGCGAAAACTAGTGGATGATAAGGTAGACAAGCCCAACCTTGCTCTCTCTTCCTCTAATGTCTACTGCTTTTCTGTTTAAGTGGCAGCACTTTCTACCTGAAATCATCCTGCTTACTGTTCGGTGGTAGTGCCCTTCGGGTTCGCTAGTTCTATACGAAAGAAGACCCGCCTTCAGGACTGGGCTCACCGCTATTCCCTCAGCTACCGAGACTTGGAGGAAATAATGGCTAAGTGTGGAGGGAACGTGGATCACTAGACTTCTTGCTGTGAATGCCAAACGAGAAAGTTCAAACTATTAGAAACTCGTGCCAAAAAATGATTCACGCAAGAGGTCTAATTAAGAAAGCTCTAAACTGAGCTACCTGCCGGCGCGTTACCTATGCTCAGCCTATCTCTATCCAATCCATCAACTATCGCAAGTCCTGCCAGTAAGCGTTCTGACTGTTCTTGAACAGCGATCGGGCCTGAAAGTATTCCTCTACCCGCAGCCAACGTAAATCAGAGGGTTGAGGCGATCGAGCTGGAACCGAAGCTTGGGAAGAAATCAAGCGAATGATTGGTAGACCATCTGAGTTAGAAAGCATGAGGATTCATACAAAACTGGGATAGCTTTGTGATTTTAGCTTGTTTCAAGTAAAATATTTATACAATATCTTATATACGACTAAACTATGACTAAGTTCGGAAGGGCTAGGCTATACTAAATGAAAATCCTTGCACTGTGGGAGTTTCACGGATGCCGTCGCCTTTCCCTGGCATGAATCCCTACCTCGAATATCCAGCCTTTTGGTCGTCATTTCACACCCGACTCATGGTGGCGATCGCGGATACGGTAGCGCCCCAACTGCGCCCCAACTATTACATTGAGGTTGAGACTCGTACTTACCAGGATCAAGAAGAACCTGAAGAAATCTTCGTGGGTATTCCAGATGCCGCTGTCTTAGCGGCTCAGGCAAGCGATCCATTGGAGCCGTTGCGAGTTCAATCGGGTGCAACGTTAACTCAGAAGTGACCCCGCTCCATTTTCTTGCCCCAGCTGTGAATGAGCAAAAGATCTGGCGCAATTTGCAAATGAGTGGCGTAAGCCTGCCAAGTTAGAACCGATCAGTGTTTTAGCCTTTTGACCTACTTCTAATCACTGCTGCGTAAACACAGTTCATCTCAGGTTATCAGAAGCCAGAACGCTTGACTAGACGCGCATTGGCTAATTGCGCCACTTATTTGCGAATCGCTCCAGATCTTTTGCTCATTCACAAATGTCGCGTAATAGTCCAACGTACCCGAGAACCGCATATAGGCAAATTGGGAAGACACATTGTTCAAGTTGCTAAACATGAGAGACATCACCAAACTGCCTGCGAGAATGGCATGGAGTGATTCAGTGCCATTTCTGGTGACGAAACTGCCTAATGCAATAATGCTCAACACTGGACTGGTGCAAGGAAAGTTTTCTTTTGCATGATGATAGGCTCTGAAGGCAAACAACACTTTAGTGACTACAGGACGATCGCTCGTAATAGAAACGGCTAGGCTCGTGGTATAAGACCCAGGAGGGCTCACAGCCTCGTGGAGATTTACCGAACCGCTGCACAATAGGACTGTAGCCCTCTGCTGAATTGCATCGAAGGTTTGTGACATCGTTAAGTGCTGTTTCATCAGCTTGAGAGCCTGTTGAAACTGGCAGCATTCCCAAGAATTTTTGCGGGGTAGTTCGTTCTAAAAACCAAGTCCGAATTTTTTCTAATTCCTCTGGTGAGCAAGGTTGGCCACCATGATTTGAATCAGGATCGAGTCCAGGCTTGAGCTGAATCCGAATCCAAATATCCCTTGCTTCTGCAAAAGAATATCCTCCTCCAATAATTTGATCTCCTTGAGTGACCAAAGAGCCAAATTTCCAATCGTTACGAAATTGGTTGCTGCTAACAGGAATCGGAAATTCTCCAAAATAGGCAATTAACAGTACAACCAAAAGGAGCAGTGGAACACCAACGCAGGTCGCAATAGTGGCAAAAAGGAATTTCATCGCCAAGTTCGTAAAAAGGACTCCATCTGAACAACGAGCTTGAAACACAAAACCAGCGACAGACTTCGCCTTCGAAGCAACTCTCGCTCTCTCTTCCTGTCATTGCACCTTATCTTTCAAGGAGTTGCTTCGAAACTGTCAGATCTGAGTACTCAAATCGCGGCTTTTTTGCAACTTTTCATCATTGTAAACACTCTCTTTCTCATTTTTCAATGGCATGAAATAGATTCTGCAATTCATTCACTCGTTCGATAAAGTGCTCTCGTTGCTTCGATAAAGACATCAATCCTATTATTTTTGCTCTGGGTTGCAAAAACTGCTTCACTTCATCAAAAGCTTGACAAAATCGTTTCGCACTCTCAATCGCCCCAAAGCCTAAAGTTGGATAGTAACGTTGCTTGATCCCTCGATGACTCTGTTTGATCAGATTTCCCAAATAATCTCTCACTTCATGCTCAACATCCGTTCCCAACTCCTCATCAATTGCTCTGGGATACGAACTCAGCCCATCTGTCACGACTCGCTGCGGTGGTTCTCCCGCTATCTCATGTGCCTGGGCAAAAAACGCTCTTGCCGATTCAATGTCTCGTTTCTCGCTCAACCTCGCATCGACTAACTCGCCATCCTCACCGATCGCACGGTACAGATAGCACCATCTTCCTTTGACTCGGATGTACGTCTATTAAATGTCAAGACCCATTGGGCTCTTCCCAGCTTTTGGTGATCTGGTTTCTGCAACAGCTTGGAAACCTAGCACCTTCGTAATTAAGATCAGCGGCTACGCCCTTTTTCACCAAAAGCTGGGAAGAGCCCAACTGCATTGTCACCTGACAAATTCAACCTCCTTCGTTATGGTGGCTGCCCCTGCCATCAAACTGAGCGAGATTGGAGATAGTTATGGCTTTAGAACCTGGATTGAGTATGGACTTAAGCAGTCCAAGGATGCCTTGGGTTGGGCAGATTTCCACATGACCAGCTATAACCAGATTGAAAAATGGTGGGAGATGGGGATGAGTGCGTTCCTCATGGTCAGCTTGTTTGCTGATGCTTTTAATGACGCTTGTCCCATTGCTCATCAACAGTTTGCTCAACATCCCTGGTGGAACAACCAGAGCGGTTGGAAGCACTTGTTCAACAACTTGCGCTTAATCATCCAACCATTGATTTGTTTTAACTGGACCCAGCGCTGGTTACAAGTCTTCCCGATCGCCTCCTTAGAAACTGGATTTGAGCAACTCACCGAGCAGATGAATCAGTTTGTTTGCCCCATGATCCATCAGCTCAACTTACAGCTTATATTTTCATCCCGATAGAGTGATTAATGAGGGTTAAAGGCGAGTAGAGCCTATCTGAAAACCTTCTCAGATCCCTAATATTCAGTAGGCAAAATAGTGTTTTCGGATAGACTTTTAATCAACTCAGCGGAGCAGTCACCCACTCTGCTGAGTTAAATTCAACCCCTTCCTCAGTGTGGTCACGCGGCTCAAAGGGGTTTCCAGGGTTAATCGTGTCAGTTTTGCGATTTTCCTTTGAGAATCAGCTCCCCTTGGGACTGAATATGGCAAAGGCGATCGCTCTGGTTAAGAAAACGATCGCCTTCGACTATCAGCCCCGCCAGCGAAATTAACCCAATCGCAGCAAGGCTGTTCGCCCACTCTAGCCGAACATTTTGGGAATATTTTAGTTCTGCACTCTTAAAGCTTATCCAGATAAGACCTTCAGCCGATTTTGAAGGCGTTAGTTCCGCACCCCAAAACTCTCACTCACCGCTTGAAGGCGTAAAGGTAGCGACGCTGCAATGAAGTGTCACGCGATCGCTGGTAAAGATTCTGTCCAAAAAGGGCTAACTCTGACTTAATGCTCTTGAAGCCCCTTAAGATAGCGATCGCACCAGCGCACCATTTCCCAAAGTACGTGCCCCACAGACTCTTGAGAGCGATAGCTATGATCTTCTAGCGGCAGTTCTACCCACCGCACTGTTGCACCGAGTCCTTTCAACGCTTCATAGAGCCGCTCCGTTTGTAAGGGATAAGTACCGACATTGCTATCACTTGCACCATGAATTAGCAAGAGTGGTGCGGTGATGGTTGCAGCATGAGTGAAAGGTGACATTTGCATGTAGGTGGTACTCGCTTCCCAAAAGTGTCGCTGTTCTCCTTGAAAGCCGAAGGGGGTGAGCGTTCGGTTGTAAGCGCCACTGCGGGCAATCCCTAAGCGAAATAAGGAGGTGTGGGCTAACAAATTGGCCGTAGTAAACGCTCCGTAGGAATGTCCACCGATGCCAAGGCGATCGCGATCAGCGACTCCACGCTCCACGACATAGCTGACAGCCGCCTCTGCGCCAGCAATCAACTGTTCTACATAGGTATCATTGGGTTCGATAGTTTCTTCACCAATAATTGGTAACGTTGGATTATCTAAAATGGCATAGCCTTGGGTCAACAAGAACAACACTGAGGCATAACGAGGGCGACTAAATTCATTTTCAGTGACGGTCACTTGCCCTGCCAATTCTCGGTTCTTGAATTCCTCTGGATATATCCAAAACAGCATCGGCAAGGCTCCATCCTTTTGTGGATCGTATCCTGCGGGCAGGTAAAGCTTTGCCGATAACGCCACGCCGTCTGCGCGCTGGTATCGCACTACCTCTTTTTGTACGCCCGCAAACTGGGGAGCTGGATCAGCGTAATGGGTCAGGGGTAAGAGTTGATCTTGACCCAATGATCGCTTGAAATAATTCGGCGGCTCAGTTTTGGATTGGCGTCGCGTGATCAGCGTCATATCTTTCAGCAGATCGACAACTCCCTCAAAATAAGGCGCTTGACATTGCCAGATACGTTCTGTTTGCCCAGTGACTAACTCCATTCGATCGAGAAAGGGGTAAACTCCCTGGGGTGAAGCACCCCGCCCGCTGAAGTAAATGCTTTGTCCATCTGAGCTGAATCTCAGAACATGACAACCGTAAGCGCCTGGGGTCATCAGTGGCATCCCTGGATCACGATAGCGATCTTCAAAACTGCGATCGATGAGCAGGGTCGGGGGAGTTTGCGGTTGATCCGGATGAATCCGCCAAAGCCGCAACTGTCGCGTGTCGTAGTCTCGCTCCCAGAGCAGCGCCACATTGTCCCGCCCCCAGCGAATCCGCCGGAACCGATACTGCGACCGCCATAGCTCCTGAGGAGGCTCCGTAAAAGGAGCATTCAACTCCAGCCCTCGATCTCGCTGCGGCACTGCCTGGGTGGGGTCGCCGCCGTCCAAAGCTTCCACCCAGAATAAGCTAGCTGGAAGATCGCTCCGCCAACGGATAGCCCTGGCTCCAGGTCGCACTGCATCAAACTTAGTTGAACGCTGATCATCTAAGGGTAAATCTGCAAGTTGGTGAATCAAGCTACCCCGCTGATCTAAAATCTGAATGCACTTGGGAAACCGACTAGCTGGAACTTGATATGAGAACGGTCGATGCAGCGTTTCGAGCAGAATATATTGCCCATCGGGCGAAGGCACCACTGAACTGATTAAAGCAGAGGCGACGAGCGAAGTCCGCTGACCTGCCAAGTTGATTTGCTCCAAGGTTGAGGTGACATAGTATTCAAACAGGGTCTCATCATAGGGGGAGGAGAGTAAATTTGTATAAGTCAGACTCGGGGTTTTGCGCCCCAAATTTTCCTGAATCCGAGGAGGCTGCACTTGTGGGGCGATCGGTGGATCTCCCCGGTCTGGAACAATGACTTTACACAAAAAAGCCTCGTTAGATTGCCAGCAGTAAGGACTGCCGTAAGTACCATTTAAGATGGGTTCAGTGACTCGCCAGGGTTTCCCAGCTGCCAACTCCATCGCCCACAGTTCTAAGCCATTCGATTGGGTCAAGGTGAAAGCTAGCTTCTGCCCATCGGGTGACCAGCGCAGAAAACTGATTTGCACTGGATTAGGTAGCGGCACTCCGCGTTTGATACCCGTGGCAAGCTCGGTAATCCAGAGCTGACGATAAGGATTGGATCGAGCCGGACTGTTGGTTTGTGGATTGAGACGAAATCCAGCGACTGCCACTTCAGGGGCTGCCAGATCTACAATGGAGCATAAAGAGGGCCGCTCTAACTCTAAAAACCACTGCTGCGTCGGAGAGAAGGAGACTGTTGGAGTGGGCGGAGCAGTAAGAATTTGATGAATGGGAGCAGGCGGAGTTTGCCAACTTTGTTCGCTCATGAATCAATCGGGGATGGAGCACTTGATAAAGGGTAGCAGCATTAATCCCTTAAAGAATCAAAAAAGGTATACTTTGCTAGCTCATCCCTTCACCTTCAACATCCTAGCTAAGGGCTGCCTCGCCCTCCTGATTTTATGACTGAGCAACTGTCTTTATTTCTGACGCTAATCCACCCGATCGCTCTCCTCTGCATCGCCCTCAATCGATGAAGATGAGTGCAGAGGCAATTGTGCAATGGAATCAGCGAGTCTATGAGTTTCAGACACAACTCGGATACCCTTGATCCGTTTGCCTTGCGCCAACAGAATGTTGCGTTTTGGCGGTGGAAGTCGCCGGATTCTGGGATTGCTTAGATTTGCACAAAATACGGTTCAAGATGCCTCTTTTTGCCATTGAGTGAAACCCTCTAACCCATTGATGGAGTAGTTGCGATGGACGCAACTACTCTAATCACTCATCTGAGCTCTAAATGGCTGAATCGCCGTAGGCAGCGACATAGCTTCACCTAGAAGACGTTCCGACATTATCAAGACATTATCAAGCCCGGCACCCTCTTCCAAGCCAAGTCGCCTAGTCTCACTCAATCCGGTTTGGTCAAAGATCAAATGAAGAGGCTTGTGCGGGAAAACCGCAGGTAGGCTTCTGTGGAGAGACTCTTCAGGGTGCAGGGCTGAATTTTATGACGCTCTTAATACCGAAAGGCAAGAGAAACGGGGAATATAAGCAAGCCTAACTATTGTAGGAGTCCTCTCTACTCGACGACTCGACCCCCATCCTCTCTGCGAGTGGAGGATCATACGTCGCCTGCTACCCTAATCCGTTGCTTCGAGGACTATTAACTTGGTAATTAAAGAGAATGCAGAGTTAATAGCTGTTGCGCCTTCAATGGCATTTAAGACAGGCTATTCATCCTAAAAAGATTTCATACGTCAAATGAGAAACTGATGAAACTCACGGTAGGAGAACGCTGCCATTACTAAAATTGATCCTAATTTTGAGACCGATATTTTGAGCCATCCGGCATGATGGCTCCTTCCCTGAAAGCAGCCGCCAATTCAGACTCACTGACCTTGGCTCCTTTCAAATTCGCACCCGTTAGATAGGCTTCTGCTAAATTTGCGCCACTCAAGCTGGTGTTCCTCAAATTGGCTCCGCTGAAATTAACGTGGCTTAAATCGGCACAAACCAAATTAGCATGACTGAGATTAGCGCTGCTGAGGTTAGCTCGATTCAACTCAGCAAAACTGAGATTAGCGCCGCTCAGATTCGCACCACTCAGTTTGGTCTGGTGCAGAGCCGCTCTGTTAAGATTGGCGCTGCTTAAGTTGGCGTTGCTAAGATCTGCTGCGCTCAAATTCGCGTTACTCAAGTTCGCTTTGGGAAGCTGAATTTCGGTTAACTCTGAACCTGGGGCATCCAATCCTCTGAGCGGAACACCGTCTTCATTCAAGTCTTGCAATGCCAAAATTCTGGCGTAGCTCACTTTTACCCCATGAGCAGCATCGATCGTGCCCCAGGCTTGATAGTGGAATTGTTTACGGCGATCGGGCGCTTCTTTGATAAACAGCACTAGAGCAACAACTAGACTTGCCGTATCGGCGGCTTCTAAAAGTTCTGCCACGAGAGAGTTATCATCGACAATGACAGTAAGGGCTAACCAGCTAACGGCTGCCAGAATGGCTACTAACCAGACTGGAGCTGCCCAGAAAGCGTCAACTGCCTGCCCCAAAACTTGACTTGGAAAGGTATGCCAGTGGGGATTAAAGACTTTTGTCCGAAACTCACCAATTCGTTGCTTAGAGTTAGTTTCTGATGTTGTTAAGGGTTCTGAAGCTCTTTTCCCTTCGGCTGTTGCTGTTTTCTCGTCTGCTGTCTTCTTAGCTTCAGTTGTCTTTGGGGGTGATTGTTGAGGAGCACCTTTCAGCATCTGTGCAACGATGGTGCCGTAAGCATCCGTCCAGGCTTTGCTGAGTTCAGGAGTCCATTCAGCTTGTAGATATTGCTCAAACGTGAGCAACAGGGCTTGTCCCACTGCAGGATATTGTTGGGGAAGCGACCCATAGCCAACGTGTCTGGCTCCCAGTGCACTGAGAACGGGCGCTAAAGCGCTGGGATTGCGAAGATTTTCGACCACTAACACCAGTGCGTTTAAGAGTTTCTTCTTCTGCTCTGCCATCTTGACCTGGGCAAATAGTGGCTTTACCTCTGGATGAGCCTGAAACAAGTTTTCGTAAAAGCTAGCGACAAATTCTTCAGCATGAGGCTTAATTTTCTCAAAGCTTTCCTCTAATAGCTCGACGGGAAGCTCTGATATTGCCACTGCAGGTGTTGCCTCGACTTCAGTTAGTGCATCTGGTACGGTGCTGGCTGCGCTCTCTGCGATCGCCCTCTGATGATTTGAAGGGGTTTCTGGCTCCGATCGCTCTTCTTCTACATGAACATTCCTCGCTCCCTTCAACATCTGTGCAGTAATGGCTCCATAAGCATCGCTCCAGGCTTGCTTCAGTTCAGGAGTCCAATTGGGCTGGAGATATTGCTCAAGTGACAGCAGCAGAGCCTGACCCACCGCAGGGTAATATTTGGGAATGGCTCCATAGCCAACATGTCTGGCTCCCAGAGCATCCAGAACTTCTCCTAAAACCTCTGGATTGCGAAGATTTTCAACTACTAACACCAGTGCATTCAGCAGCTTTTTCTGCTGTTTCACTATGTCGGTACTGACAAACAAAGGTTTTACCTCTGGATGGGCAGCAAACAAGTGTTCGTAAAAACTGGCTACAAATTCGTCTGCACGAGGTTTAACTTGCTCAAAACTTTGCTCTAATAATTCAACATTGAGAGACATTGTTATATCAAAATGAAATGAGCAAAAGCATTAATTAAAAGATAAAACCGATGATTGATAGGGTTTCTGACATTCCCTCATGCAATTGCCACGTATTACTCTAGTATTACAGCTCTAAATTTTCCAGCTCTTGCCATACACTTGCCATGAATTCTGTGGGGTTTGTGATACCCATCTCTCCTAAAGATTTCCACTCCTCGCTGCTGTAGTCAAAGTTAAGACCCATGACGTCTTGAGTCCAGTAGGCGATATTTGATGGTTTCTCTATCAGTTCACAGGTGAGTTTTATCAGTTCTATCCCTGATAGATTAGCTCTAGCTTTTGTGGTCAGGCAAAAGGAAAGCAACTTCGCTAAATTACTATCGGGTGGAATGGCAATCAGAAATGCCATGTTTTGAGCGAGTAGAATCTTATCTAAATTCATTGGGCTGATCTTGATTAGAACGTGAGAACTCATTCTTTATGCTGTAGTTGTATAGACGTACTCCATTGTCAGTCTTCAATCCCTTAAATCCCTCATTTCTAGAGGACTTCTGATTCAGGAGAGAGCTTAGCTGCTCCTTGTAGCATTAAAGTAGTGATCGCTTCAAAAGCATCTGTCCAGGCTTGTTTTACCGCAGGAGTCCAATCGCTCTGGAGGTACTGTTCAAACGTGGTGAGCAGGGCTGCTCCAACAGCAGGATAGTGTTTTGGAAGCGTCCCATAGACGGCGTGTCTAGCTCCCATCTCTTCCAGGGTCTTTCCTAAGGCCTCTGGTTTGCGAAGATTATTGATCACAAATACTAGAGCAGCCAGTAATTGTTTCTGTTGTTTCGCCATGTTCGTTTCAGCAAACATTGGCTTCACTTCCGGATGGACAAGGAACAAATTATTGTAGAAACTGGCAACAAATTCCTCAGCATGAGGTTTGATTTTGCCAAAGCTTTGCTCTAAAAGCTCAATATTTAATGACATAAGTAGTGCTTATTTGTAAAATTGAACTTCATCATTGAATTCTACGTTGCAGCAGGAGTAGCAATGTTCAAGTTGGCAACCATGCCATAGGTCGAGAGATAATCTTCTAACTCATCTAGGTCAATTGAACCACTTTGGTCAGCATCCAGCGTTTTGAACATATAATCTGTAATATAGCTCCTCGGCGTTGCTGAAAAGTAATGATTTTTCTACGAGAGAGTATGACTTTGAGATAGTTAGATCATTACAAAATCAGCAACGCCAGATTTTTCACCAATACGATGATCAATGTTAACCGGAGTATCAAGTGACTTTAACAACTGGCTGATATCGAGCGCTATTTCACAGGTTTGCTTTGCTCGTCTCATGTGAGAGACGTAGACTGCATCAAATTTCACGCCTTTCTTCTTGATGTCATTTCCTGCCTGTCGTGCCTGTAGCCGACCAAAGGCAGTCAAATCAACATTCAAAACGCCTGCAAAAATATTGCGCTCATTGCTGGTACTCTCACCATGCCGAACGAAGTATACCTGCCCAGTTTGACGAGCGCGGTCTTCTGCCTTGTTAGAAGGCAAGTTGTGAGAATCAGAAGTTGTCTTTGTCATCAGTTCTTGCTATTTTCCTTAACGTTTCCACTTTTATGAATGCGCGAATTAGCTTTCTACATTTTGGAATCTAAGACAACAGTTACCCGAGCCATTGTTTTATGGCATTCCAGTTTTGGAACGATGCAGTTGTTTAGCCAGTGGTTTGGGCTGTGTTGCAAAACTATGTCCACGCCAAAACCTACTAGCTCAAAATTTGTTCAGCCGCAGCCTCACCTGTCTCAATAGCCCCTTCCATAAAGCCCTGCCAGTCAGCAATGTGTTCACCCGCAAAGTAAACATTTTCAAAATTACGCTCCAAGATCGGTCTAATAGTGAACCACTGCCCTGTGCCGTAAATGGCATAAGACCCTCTGGAATAGTCGTCGTTTCCCCAGTAATAGCTGACTTGCTTCAGCAGACGAGATCGCGTATCGATAAAAGCAGACTTTAAAGCATCATCAACGACTGCACTTCTCCACTCGTCAGACTGTCGAGCAAAAACATCTGCTTTGTCCCCAATCACATAGGAGATTAGAACTCCCTTTTGAGAAGGTTGATTCTTGGTTGCATGATAAAGATAATGGGGTAAAACATCGGTTACTAAGTCATAGCTCTCATCATTCCAAAATCGCTGATTGTAAAGCAAAGCATTCTTATTAATTCGCGCATACTGCAACCCGCTGATTGCCCGTTGCTTATCGCGAGGCAGCATTGGTTCCCAAGCAATCTGTTTCATTGCAAATGTAGGCAGAGTGCAGATTACTTTGTTCGCCTCGATTTTGAAACCATTACTGCAAGTGATTGTGACGGTCTCACCTGACTGAACAATTGAGACAACCCGATGATTCAGCAGGATTTGCTCTGGTTTGAGCTTGGCTGCTATTGCTTTAGCAAGCTGCTGATTGCCTCCTACAATCTTGTAGTCCATTTCATTTTTCCTGCTGGACTCTGCGTATTCTGACAATGCTGCAAAGGCAGAAACCTGACGGATACTTTCACCAAAATCAGTACTGTCTATCAACTCCCTAACATCTAAATCCTGACCGCTAATACCGTTATCGACAAGATAACGCCACCAGTCCATCTGATCAAGATCAATTTTGTCTTCCTCGCTTAGGTTTGCATAGTTGTCAAGAATTTCCTGGAATTTATTTTTCCAGGCATCTGAATACGCCCAAGCCTCTTTTTCAAAGTACTTGCCGTTGTAAATCAAACGGGTATTGAGCTGATTGTTCTTAAGTTCCAGTCCTAATTCTTTGCACAGTGAAAGCAATCGTGCATGGGATGCCCCGACCCACTCTGCACCCAACTCGACTACCAAGTTATCAGCGTCATCGATCGTATGTGAGAGTACTCTTCCCCCAATGCGCGGTCGGGCTTCTAAAATAGTCGCATCAGTTCCCTGCTTTGAGAGGAAATATGCTGCCGCCAGTCCAGAAAATCCAGCTCCTAGAATCACAATTTTGGCGGGTGTGCTGGTAGCCATTTGAAAGGTTTTAGAGGCAGCCATTGCCCTCGCAGGTGCGATCGAGGCTCCTGCTAAAACAACGGGTGCGATCGAGGCTCCTGCTAAAAACTTTCTCCGAGTAATCATAAAACGTTCCTTATCCCTATTTTTGCCTCAAGCTCTTAACGGGTTGATGAGCACAATAGCAGCGCATCATCGAAGGCTTATCACCCCAGAAACTTTGCTAAAAATTCTCTTTCCTGTAGCCAAATCCGTATTTGTGACAGAGATGTCTTAATTGCAATGACAATCCTGGAGGTCCGCAGAAATAGACATCAACTTTATCCGGCGCGTGCTGCTGTGCTATGTCGCGGAAAATCTTATCCCAGTCTGGACGCCCCGTTTGTGTACGGCTCTTTAAACCTGTGATCAAGTCGACCTGCGTTTGAGCATGCATCAAATCCATTGCCACAAACAGGGTGCTAGATTTCATATCTGACTTTTGTTGGGCACCTGTCAGATACAAGTTAATGTCAAATAGGTCATTAGTGTCTTGGGCTTCAATTCTGGATAGGAGTTCAACAAACCATTCAAACGCTTTTTGCTCTCGGTTGAGCCAGAAAAAATGTACCTTTTGCAACCGCATGCCTGAAGAACCGTGTTGGCTTCGATACAGCATACTCTTTAGAATAGAGGCAAATGGAGTTACGCCAATACCTGCACCGATGAGAATAGCGTACTTAGATTCAAAAATGTGGGTACTGGGTGTCCCATAGGGTCCATCTAAATGAACAAGTACTCCAGGCTCGTATTTAGAGCTACCTGACCGTATCCACTGCTCATGCTGTTCTCGGAAGAGCTGATAAAGTTTTCCAGTCCAACTGCCCGCAGAGCGGATGTGTACCGATAAGACATCCTGCATTTCGGGAGCACTGCTAATTGTGAATGGATGCCATTCATATTTAGACAGACTGGGACATTTAACAAACACATAGTCCCCTGGTTGATAGTGAAAAGATTGCGGACGTGCAATTTCCAAACCTAGAACTTTTGAGGGGAGTAGAGAGGCATTAACAACATAGGCTGGATCTTTTGTATTTCGAGCGCGAATGACCTGTTCGATCGCAAATCCTAATACGGGTACCAATACCCACTGCCAAAATACTGGGCCATGAACTAATGCCAGGACAAACCAGACGACATACAGCATATGAGCCGTATAGAAAAGCGCAAATTTTCCGCCTTTACGAATCGGAGCTTGTGCTGTTACCCACATAATTGCGAAAACTAGCAGTAACAAAAAGCCTGACAAGCCAGCCTTCGTCTCAAAAAGACTCTGAGCAAAGGGAACGGGTAATGTAGTGTAATTAAGAAAATGGGCGATCGTATGTGCGATCGCAAAGCCAAACATGAACTGACCCACGAGTTTGTGAAACTCAATGCCCTCATCTATCGGAAGATAGTTGTTGATGCTTGTTTTGCGAAGCCAAGTCATAAAATGCCGCAGCATCGGAATTAGAATCAAAGCGCCGTTGAAGTTTAGCGCTGCCCCACATCCCCGCGCGATTTGAACATATAAATTTGCGCCTTGGTCTGCATATCGATCGGCTGCCCAAAAGAAAAGCAACAAATTGGCAATAAGGTAGAGAGACAAAAAAGCGATTTTGATCCAATTGTTTTGAATGTAATGCTTGATGTAAGACTTTCGCGACCTCTTCTTAGGCACAACGGGTATTGCGTCATCTGGCTTGCGAGGTTTCAGCCAACTAACGGGGCTAACTGCCATTGCCTCAAGAAGATCGGGATGCTTTTCTATTAAACCTTTGAACTCTTCAAACGAAATTTCGCCACTTTTATCCGTGTCCGCTTCTAGGAACAAAATGTCAACTAGAGCGGTAACTTGTTCTGGCGGGAAGTTGAGATTGTTTTCGTTCAAGCTAGCGACTATCAAGTGAGAAACTTCGTCTTTTTCGATGGCACCATCTCCGTTTATGTCGTGCAACTGATAAGCGAATTTCAGTTTTTCCTCTTCAGTTGTAAAGACAAGTTCCTCTACTGTTTTCAAAAATTCTTCGCTATCAATAATCCCAGTTCTATCATTATCAAACAGGGAAAACATTCGTTCTGCGAAATACTCATCCTTCAGCCCCAGAGCTTTCTTAAACTCTGAGCGATCGATGCTCTGATCTTTTCCAGCAATCTTAGTAAAGACTTGTCGCAATTCCTCTAAAATTTTTCTTGGCGTATCCATTTTTCTTGGCGTATCCATCGTTAGACTAACCTCAAAGTTTTAATCAATTGAGTAATTTAGATAAGCGTACTCGTGACCTTGTCGCGAGATCTGATAATCAACCTCAGCAGAAGTATCAGGCGACTTCAGCGCCTGACTTTCAGTAAGGGGGATTTCACAAGCTTGCCGTGCCCTTCTCATGTGAGACCTATATGTAGCATCAAGATTCACACTTCTTTGTTCTAATGTCAACTCCTGCACGGCGTGCCTGAACCCGACAAAATGTAGTGAGGTCAATATCTGGTATTCCCACTAGGATTCCCCAAAAAATGTTGTGTTCGCTGCTGGTACTTTCACCATGCCGACATAAAGTGGGCACATCCTAGATGCTTATCTTTTTGTACAGCAGAGGCACTGGCAGAGTCATTAGTTCTTAGCAAAGGATTAAGAGAAACCTATCCCAGCATTAAGAGTTTTAAGTTAAGTAACCTTAAAGTGCAAGAGCTGTCTCACAAGCACAATAAGGCATAATTCACAAATTCATCAAGATCGCCAAACTTCTCATTGCTGAGTAGATGATCTGGGGGAACCTTAACTACAGTCTCCATTGTTTGGTTGAAAAGCTGTTGACCTTACTCACGATCGCTGTCGAGTCCCTAGCGCTAAGGCAAACGTATGAAAAGTTCTGAGAACAGACCTACCCCTATCTGCAATCTAAAGCCCATACCAAAAGCGTATACTAGTAGCTAAAAACACCTTACAGTAGGCGTAATTTGTTAAGAATTTTTGCAACAAAAGAGTTTGAGAGTCAATAACGCAGTTTTATGCGTCTGCCTACCGCTATTCATTAGTCCTCATTGTGAAAAATGTCAGATTCTCAAAATCGCCTGAGTAAGTTCTCCAATAGCTCTTTAGACAATCTCAAACTGGGCAACTGGACAATTAAATCCAAGCTGCAAGCGTTGCTACTAGGAGTGAGTCTCGGTTCTGTAGTGGTCGTCAGCGGAATTGGTTGGTATCAGACACAAGCTATCCTCAGAACCAAGATTGCTGAACAACTTGCAGGGGTAAGCACTACCAAAGGTGAGCAGTTTGAGGCGTACTTTAACAATTTGAATAACCAGGTTGGAATGCTGGCAGCAGACGGCAACGTTGTTAGAGCGATGGTGGAGTTGAATGCGGGTTTCCGCATCCTGGAGAGCAGCCCTGTTTCTCCCGAATGGGATAAAGCTCTAAATACTTACTATACAGAGCAATTTTTCCCTCGATTGCAAAAGAATCTACCTGCTCAGGCAGTGAAACCCAGTGTCTATGTGCCCATTGGGCAAGCCACTCGCTATCTCCAGTACTACTACATTACTGCTAATCCTAACCCGGTCGGCGAGAAGGAAAAACTTTTTGATGCAGGTGATGGCAGCAACTATAGCCAAGCTCATGCCAAATATCAAGAATTCTTTGCCGGAATTATTAAAAAATTTGGTTATTACGATCTGTTTTTAATTAACCATAAAACGGGTGATATCGTTTATTCCTACTTTAAGGAAACAGATTTTGCCACTAATCGACTCCAAGGTTTTTATGCTCAGAGTGCGTTAACGGATTTAGTGCAGTCAGTTCAGGCAAATCCTGAACAGGGCAGCATTCAGGTTGCTGATTTCAAACCTTACCGCCCTTCTTATAACGCTCCAGCCGCTTTTCTAGCAACGCCTATTTACAGCGGCTCTAACATAATCGGCATCTTGGCGATGCAAATTCCTACTAAAGAGATCGACAACGCGATTAGCCGAGATAACAATTGGGAAGCTAGCGGTTTAAAGAAAACAGGGGAAGCTTATTTGGTTGGACCTGATTCCCTCATGCGTTCCACCTCTCGTTTTTGGGTTGGAGATTCCAAAAAATATCAAAACGCTGTTCGTTACATGGAGACTGACCCAAAAACTCTGGAGCTGATGGATAACTTCAATACAACCATTGGGTTACAGAAAATTGATAGCTCGGCTTCCAAGGCAGCTTTGGCAGGGCAAAGAGGCATGACAGTAACCCGCAATTACCGAGGAGCGGAGGTGTTGAGTTCTTATGCTCCTTTAAAGTTGAACGGGTTGAATTGGGCGATTTTGGCAGAGATGGAGGTGAATGAAGCCTATAGCCCACTTTACAGATTGCAGGGGACTTTGCTGATTGCGGCAGCGCTTTTCTTACTGGCAACGGCGTTTTTAGCGGCAATTGCGGCGAGGATGTTTACCGCTCCCCTGCGTCGCCTGACAGATAACATCCAGAAACTTGTTGCCGGGGAGTTGGACACAGAAATCGCGGTTAAATCTCAAGATGAGTTTGGGGAGCTAGACACAGAGTTTCAAGGGGTAGCGAACAAATTACGCCAAGCTGAAGAGCAGCTAGAGATCAAGAACAAAGAGAATGAGATTCTCTTGAAAACTATCTTACCCAAGACGATCGTCGAGCGTAGAAAACAAGGGGAGTTGTCGATCGCCGACAGCCTCAAACAAGTCACCATTCTCAATGCTCATCTAGCAGGGTTTTCTCAATTAAGCAAACAGCTTTCGCCGCAAGAGACAGCCACATTGCTGACCGAGCTATTTGATGAATTTGACTCAGCAGCAGAACGCTATGGCTTAGAACGCCAAAACTCCCTAAGCACAGACTATATGGCGGTTTGTGGACTCACCCAGGCCAGATTTGACCACAGTAAGCGAACGGTTGATTTTGCCCTAGTCATGTTAGAAATCATTCAGCGCTTGAATGCTAAGTATGATTCTGCCTTGGCTTTACGCATCGGCATTGATGCAGGTCCTGTGACAACAGGGATAGTCGGAACACAGAGGCTTGGATACGGTGTTTGGGGAGAAGCAGCGTATATCGCCAGCAGTCTCCAGAGCCAAGCTGATTTGAACTATATTTTGCTGACTCAAACTGTGCACGAACGAATCGCAGATAGCTACACTTTCATTCAAAATCCTGGAGTAAAAATTCAAGGGCTGGGAGAAGTAGCAACCTGGACGTTGGTAACTGCTAAAAAGCTAGAACTAACTCAAGTGGCGTTGGTTCAATCCTCCTTTGAAAAAGTGAAGCCGATTGCTGATAAAGCTGCCGAACTATTCTACCAACGCCTGTTTGAATTGAGCCCCGACCTGCGTCCTCTATTTAAGGGAGATATGAAACAGCAGGAACGTAAGCTAATGGCTACGCTTGCCCTCGCCGTAGAAGGTTTGCGCCAGCCAGAGCAAATTATCGCAACCGTCCAGGATTTAGGTCGCCGTCATGCGGGCTATGGAGTTAAAGATGAATACTACGATACTGTTGGGGAGGCGCTGCTGTGGACTTTGGCACAAGGTCTGGATGAAGAGTTTACTGTGCTAGTCCGAAAAGCATGGGAAGAAGCCTACACATTCCTGAGCGAAATTATGAAAGTAGCAGCAGCAGAACTTGAGTTGGAAAAGATAGGGGTGTAACAAGGATGTCTGAAAAGTCCCACAGTGAGTAGCCAAACGTTTTAGATCCCCCTAAATCCCCCTTAAAAAGGGGGACTTTGAGTCTGGTTCCCCCTTTTTTAAGGGGGGCTAGGGGGGATCTTAAAGTGACTGAAAGCACAGCTAGCACCTTTTTAGACATTCTCTAAATGTCAATGCGTAAGTCCTAGAGTCATAAAAACTCCTTACTAATCACTATTTATCATTCGTTAAAAAACAGTCATGGATAGATCACTTCTAGGATGGCTATTGCTTTTGGGACTGGGATTCCCATTGCTGAGTATCTTGCTTGATGAAGCTGCCTCAAGATTGGCGCGGCAGCAGCATCCCTTAGCGGTGGGTCTGCGCCAGGTGCGCGCGTATGTGCTGCCGCCGCTAGCCGTGCTGTTAGTTATGCGGCAGGTTTTGAGTGTCGCTGGCGAAGATTCCTGGGCACGTTTTGTAGAAACGTTAACCTGGGTTGCTGTTATTGTGGCAGGACTATCTTTAATCAACGCCCTGTTGACCACAAAAAAGCAACCGATCGCGCCGATTAGATGGCAAATCCATGTTCCTAGCCTGTTCTTTCAGGCGGCTAGGGGTGCAGCGATCTTAGCCATTGGCTATCACGTTCTCAATGGAGTTTGGAGTATAAACCTGACTGGCTTAGGTTCCAGTGTGGGGATAGCTTCAGCAGTCATTGCCTTAGCGCTGCAAGATACCCTCAGTAACCTGGTGTCAGGATTACTGCTACTATTTGCCAAGCCCTTCAGAACAGGTGACTGGATTGAGGTAGATGGAAAGCAGGGGCGGGTGATTGAACAAAACTGGTGGTCAGTCACTATAAAAAATCCTTCGCTGACATTCAACGTCCCCAATGGGGTGTTATCGAAAGCAAGCATTAGCAATTACGGTCAGAGAGGAATCTGGAAAAGTATTTACGCCTCATTTTCTTATGACGATTCTCCTAGCGAAGTGATTTCAGCCCTGAATACCTTGACTGAAGGTATAGATTTAATCGAAGCCAAAGATCCTGCTCTGGTTAGTTCCTATGAAGACTCTAGTATCACTTACAAGCTTGCCTATACAGTACTGCCTGAAAAAGATTGGATCGTTTCTGCGGAACTCAAATTTCGACTTTACTATATAACCCAACGTTATAGCTTTACTACGCCTTATCCGATTGCAGTACAGTACGAAGTCGATGCTAAAGAAGGAATACCAAGCCGGATTCCCCAAGTCCTAGAGAATCGCCAACAGGAATTGGCAACTTATTTGCGATCGCTCCCATATTTCCTAACGCTCAATGATAATCAGGTTGAGAAATTGGCTGAACGGGCGAGGTTTAAAGCCTATGGTAAGGGTGAGTTAATTATTCGAGAAGGTAGAAAAGACGAGGGGCTTTATATTATCTTCAAAGGCATGGGGCACGCCTATCTAACCGATGAGCAAGGTGACCGCCAGATAGTGGATGAGCTTGAACTTAATGAAGCCTTTGGTGAAATGGCTATCTTTCCAGGAGAGGTTAGTCCAGTAACAGCTGTTGCCACTGAAGATGTTGAGGTTGTAGTTATCCCAGCCAAAGAGATGATTGAAGCGATCGAGTCTAACCACAGATTTGCCTCAGAGATTCTTCAGTATATTGAGGAACGGAAAAAGATGGTTCGACTTGCCAAAGGTATCAAAGATGAGGCGAGTCCACTCACAAGTAACAATGGTCATCGAGTGCAAACGGGATGATGAGGATAACCAGAGTAAAGGTGCACAGGACTTGCTTATTTTTGCTCAGCATCGTTTTACTATTGACAGGCTGTGCCCAAGGATTGGAGATCTCAAAAGAAAATATTGACCATTCATCTAGTGAAGATCAGCCCTTAAAAGAAAAATTAGGGATTCAGCAGGTTGAGCGTAAACTAGCTAAACCCCCTTTAACCCAAGGCTCGGCTCAACAGGGCATTGTGCTGCCAGATGTAAAACCCGTGGAGATGGAAGGAACATTGGCGATATCGGGAGCGCAGGCAGTTTTGCCGATTAGTCAGGCTATTACCCAACGCTTTATTCAAGACGGCTACCCCGGTAAGATCGCGCTTTCTGATATCAATACTGAAGTTGGCTTCAAGCTATTTTGCGAAGAAAAAGTAGATATCGTCAATTCGACTCGCCCCATAACCAGTCAGGAGTCAGCCGCCTGTGCGAAGTCAGGTATTGAGCCAATAGGCTTTCCAATTGCCACCGATGCAGTCACTGTTGTCGTTAGTTCTCAGAATGATTTCGTTCCAAGCAGCCTGAAACGCGATGAATTAGCAAAGGTATTCACTGCCGAAAAGTGGTCAGATGTGAGATCCAAATGGCCAGAAGAGTTGATTAAACGCATTGTTCCATCTGGAGCAGGTACTGGAGGATCAGTTGAGTTGTTTTCCCAAGCTATCCTCAAGGGAAATACCAGCGAACTCACGAATGCTCCTAATACAGTATTTTATGACTTTGCAGAGCAACTGCACTCAGAAGCTCTCATTAATCCCTACATGGTTGGCTTTCTAGGGTACGGCTCCTATCAGCAGAACCGGGACAAGCTGAAAGCGATCGCTATTGATGAAGTAGACCCCTTCCTGCAAAATTACCCCATAACTCGCCCGCTATACATTTATGCGGATGCTAACGCAATTCGGGAACGCCCCGAAGTAGAAGGGTTTATTAACTATTACTTGACCTATGTGAGCGATGAAGTTCTCAGTCTGGGCTACTTTCCCATTAAACCGACTGTATTGAATGAGGCAAAAACTGAATTGTTGCAAGTGAAGGGGGTAGTGGACTAGACCTGTGGAAATGGAGGAAACTTAGAGAGTTGTCGGGGTCGAGCCGAGATACTGATATCGTTGGCGAATTCATGAAAAAATTGTAAGAAATTATAAGCAGGCTGAGGAGTGACAGAATCGAGAGTCAGGATAAAGGTATAGGAGTATTTGCTAGGAGGACCCTGCCATGTCACTACACTCTGAAGCGATTCCTGCCATTCCTGAAGAAACAGTTCGCATTGCTCGTGCTGCCTTCTCTAGAGGAAACTTGTACATGAGAATGTGGGATGAACTGGGGACCTTTTACCAGGATGAAGATTTGCTCACCTCTATCCCCGGCGAGGACAATTGGCAGAAGTGTGAAATGTCAATTACATAGGCGTGTGAATTTAAAGGCACTTTCTTCTCTTATTGAGCTGCTGAGATCGGTTGAGAGATCAAAAACAGAAGAGATCGCGGCTGACTCAAAACGACAATTATCAG
>JAESFK010000160.1_pt1 | contig 52951 bp, 54 predicted proteins | sample 9269391 | NCBI WGS metagenome assembly JAESFK01 (sample SAMN14506231, study PRJNA617097) | algae metagenome | isolation source: Drouetiella hepatica UHER 2000/2452 and co-occurring heterotrophs from... | place: Slovakia: Slovak Paradise National Park, Hrabusice, Kosice Region | collected 2000-01-01
CGAGGAGCTGCAGGTGAACAGCGCCCATCACCAGGCCGCCGCCGACCAGCCGGAAGGCATCGTCGTGAACGCCACGGCGCCGGACGGCGTGATCGAGGGCATCGAAGCCCCCGCCTACCGCTTCTGCATCGGCGTGCAGTGGCATCCCGAATTCCTGATCTCCGAGGGCGACGCGAAATTGTTCCGCGCCTTCCTGGGAGCGGCGGGCACAAAGTGAGCGAACAACCCGTCAAGGAAGGCGAGCGCATCGCCAAGCGCCTGGCGCGTGCGGGCCTGTGCTCGCGCCGCGATGCCGAACGCTGGATCGAGGAAGGCCGGGTCAAGGTCGACGGCAAGGTGCTGGAGACCCCGGCCTGCGTCGTCACCGACAAGAGTGTGATCGAGGTCGACGGCAAGCCCCTGCCCGCCGCCGACCGGCCGCGCATGTGGCGCTACCACAAGCCGCCGAGCGAGATGGTGACGGCGCGCGATCCCGAGGGACGCCGCACCATCTTCGAATCGCTGCCCAAGGGCATGCCGCGCGTCGTGACGATCGGCCGCCTCGACTACATGTCGGAAGGGCTGCTGCTGCTCACCAACGATGGCGGGCTCGCGCGACAGCTCGAACTGCCGGCCAACGGCTGGACGCGCCGCTATCGCGCCCGCGTGCATGGCGGCGTCGACGAGGCGAAGCTGGCGGAACTCGCCAACGGCATCACCATCGAGGGCGTGCGCTACGGCCCCATCCAGGCGAGCCTCGACCGCCAGCAGCGTTCCAATGCCTGGATCGACATCTCGCTGGCCGAGGGCAAGAACCGCGAGGTGCGCCGCGTGCTGGCCCATCTCGACCTGCCGGTGGTGCGCCTGATCCGCGTCGCCTTCGGACCCTTCCATCTCGGCGAACTGGAGCGCGGCCTCGTCGACGAGATCCCGCCGCAGGCGCTCGACGCGCTGCTGGGCGTCAAGCGGCCGCCCCGCAAGGAAGGCTGGGCCAAGCCCAAGCCCACGCCGGCGCGCACCAAGCGGCGGAAACGCGGATGATCCGTATCATCGGCGGCAAGCATCGCGGCCGCATGCTCGAAACGCCGGCGGGCGATGCGACGCGGCCGACCGCCAACCGCGCCCGCGAATCGTTGTTCAACATCCTGGTCCATGCACGCTGGCGTGAAGACGGGGACGGCGGCACCTCGCCACTGATCGAGGCGCGCGTGCTCGACGCCTATGCCGGCTCCGGTGCGCTGGGCCTCGAGGCGCTGTCGCGCGGCGCGGCCCATGTCACCTTCCTCGACAACGAGGCAGCCGCGGTCAAGGCGATCGGCGAGAACCTGCGTTCGCTCGGCGAGACCGGCGCGGCCAAGGTCGTGCGCGCCGATGCGACACGGCCGCCGCCCTCGCGCGAGGGCTGCGACCTCGTCTTCCTCGACCCGCCCTATCGTTCGGGCCAGGCGCCCGCGGCGATCGCCGCCCTCGCCGCGGCCGGCTGGATGACGCCGGGCTGCATCGTCACGGTCGAGCTGGCGCACAACGAGGACCTGATGCCGCCGGATGGCTTCGAGGCGATCGACGAACGCCGCTACGGCGCGGCCAAGATCGTGATCCTCAAGCGGACGGCATGAAGCTCGGCGCGCCGCTCTATATGCTGCGACACGGCGAGACCGCCTGGAACACCGAACGGCGCATGCAGGGCAGCAAGAACTCCGACCTGACCGCGCGCGGCAGGATCCAGGCGCTGGCGATGGGGCGCACGCTCAAGCGCGAGCTCGACCGCGCGCCGGGCCCCACGCTCTTCCTGCGCAGTCCGCTCGGCCGCACGCGCGAGACCTCGGACATCATCGGCCGGGAGCTGGGCATCGCCTCCAGCGAATGGCGGGAGGACATGCGGCTCGCCGAACTCTCCTACGGCACCTGGGAAGGTTTCTCCTGGGCCGAGATCGAGATCGATCATCCGACGGCGCTGGCCGACTGGCGCGCCGATCCGCACGGCTACTGCCCGCCGGGCGGCGAGACCCACGCCGATCTGCGGCAGCGCTGCGAGACCGTGCTGGCGGACATCGCCGTCACCAACACGCGCACCGTGGTGGTGAGCCACGGCGTCAGCGGCGCCGTCATGCGCGGCCTCCATCTCGGCCTCGATGCACGCGCCATGTTCGTTCTGGAGAAGCCGCAGGATGCGTTCTTCCGCCTGTTCGACGGAAGCGAGCAGCGGATCACCTGCGGCCTGTGATCGTAACAGGGTGCCGGCTATAAGCGCCGGCATGAACGCGGACGCGCAGACGAAGACGACGAGCCGGATGACGTGGGCCGGGGAAGCCCGCGCCACGCTCGTGCTCGCCTGGCCTCTCATCCTGACCAATCTCGCGCAGACCCTGATGACCGCGACCGACGTGGTCATGATGGGCTGGCTCGGCCCCGATGCGCTGGCCGCCGGCGCGCTGGGCGCCAACCTGTATTTCGCGACCATGATCTTCGGCCTCGGCCTCACCACGGCCACCGCGCCGATGATCGCGCGCGAGCTCGGGCGCAAGGGCCACTCGGTGCGCGACGTGCGCCGAACGGTTCGCCAGGGCATGTGGATGGCGGCCGGCGCCACGGTGCCGATCTGGATCGTGCTGTGGCAGAGCGAGGCGATCCTGCTGGCGATGGGCCAGGAGCCGGCGCTCGCCAAGTCCGCCGCCGACTATGTGCAGGCGCTGCAATGGTCGCTGCTGCCGTTCTTCCTCTTCCTCGTGCTGCGCTCCTTCGTCTCGGCGCTGGAGCGGCCGCTGTGGGCGCTCGCCGCGGGCGTGATCGGCGTGGTTGCCAACGCCGCGATGACCTGGTGCCTGATCTTCGGCAACCTCGGTTTTCCGCGTCTCGGGCTGGTCGGCGCCGGCATTGCCACAACGCTCGCCGACATGTTGATGTTCGTGCTGCTCGCGGCCGTCATCCTCACCGATCGCAAGTTCCGCCGCTACCACCTGTTCGGCCGTTTCTGGCGCGCCGACTGGCCGCGCTTCCGCGAACTCTGGCATCTCGGCCTGCCGATCGGCGCAACGCTGGTGTTCGAGGTCGCGGTGTTCAACGGCGCGACGTTCCTGATGGGCCTGATCGGCGCCGCCGCGCTGGCGGCGCACTCGGTCGCCATGCAGCTCGCCTCGCTCTCCTTCATGGTTCCGCTGGGTCTCGCCCAGGCCGCGACCGTGCGGGTCGGTCGCGCCTTCGGTGCGCATGACAAGGAGGGTGTCCGCCGGGCCGGCTGGACGGCCTACGTCATGGGCGTGGGGTTCATGGCGCTGACGGGGCTGGCGATGGTTCTGATGCCGCGAACGCTGGTCGGCCTGTTCCTCGATCTCGACACGCCGGCCAATCTGCCCGTCATCGAACTGGCCGTGAGCTTCCTGATGGTTGCGGCCCTGTTCCAGGTGGCCGATGGCGGCCAGGCGGTGGCGGCCGGCATGCTGCGCGGCCTGCACGATACGCGCGTACCCATGATCTATGCCGGCATCGGCTACTGGGGCATCGGCCTGCTGCTGGGCGTCGGGCTCGCCTTCCAGGGCGGGCTGGCCGGCTTCGGCCTGTGGATCGGCCTGGCCACCGGCCTCACCGTCGTGGCGATCCTGCTGCTCGTCCGCTGGCTGCGACGCGAGCGACTGGGACTGATGGCGCCGGGTCGCTGACGCCCACGGGCGCGCGCCTCAGGTCAGATCGACGTCGTAGCGAACGTAGTCCGTCAGCTTGGCCACCCGGTCGTAGAGGCGGCGCGCGGCGTCGTTGTCGGTCTCAGTGTGCCAGTAGAGCCGTCGCCAGCCACGCGCCCGACCGCGCTCGATGAGCGCTTCGATGAGGCGGCGCCCGACCCCGGTGCCGCGCGCGGCGGGCTCGACCCACAGATCCTCCAGATAGCAGACCGTGCGGCTGGTAAAGGTGTGCGGGTGCAGCACGTAGTGGGCGAAGCCGAGCAGGTCCCGATCGTTGGCCGCTGCCGAGACCAGCGCACCGAGGGGATGGTCCGGATGCAGAATCCGCCGCCACAGCTCCTCGATCTCGGCGTCGTCCATCGTCGCGCCATGATGAATATAGTTGGCGGCCCACATCCGGCCCCAGGCAGGACGGTCGGACGCTTCCACGTCGCGCACGACGAGAGCGGGCATTCGCGTCGCGGCTAACGCGAGAGGCGGGCGGTGCGGCGGCAGCCGCTGGTCTCGCTGACGATCAGACCCTGGCCGTCGCCGCGCGCGGTAAGCTGCATGCGCTGGTGAGTGGGGCCCTTCACCGAGGCGAGGCTCAGGAGATTGAACGGCGCGCCCACCTTGGCCACGCCGTGGATCTGCCACAGGCCGGGGCCCGGCGGCGGCGGCGCCGACTTGTTGGGATTGGGCACCGGGCCGCGCGCGGTGGTGTCGTAGGCCGAGCCATCGACGAAGCCCGATTCGATGGTGAGCAGGTAGTCGAGCGGTGCGTTGCACGAGCCGCCGTCGCTGGTGCCGCGCCAGGTGCCGTCGAGCGGTGAGGCCGGCGCAGGCGTCGGTGTCGCGCCGGGCGGCACGGCGGAAGGCGGCGCCGGGGCGCGGGTCTGCGCCGAGGCTCCGGTTGCAGCAACGCCGGCGATCAGGAGCAGCGCGAGAAACTTCTTCATCGTCTTCCGAACAGCCGCTCGATGTCGGCCAGTTTGAGTTCGACGTAGGTCGGGCGGCCATGATTGCACTGGCCGGAATGCGGTGTGGCTTCCATCTGGCGAAGCAACGCGTTCATTTCCTCGACGGTCAGCCGGCGGCCGGCCCGCACCGAAGTGTGGCAGGCGAGCGTGCCGCAGACTTCCTCGACCTTCTCCTTGAGCGACAGATGATCGCCCATCTCGGAAAGCTCGTCGGCCAGGTCGCGCACCAGCCCCTGGATGTCGAGCTCGCCCAGCACGGCGGGCGTCTCGCGCACCACCACGGCGCCGAGGCCAAACGGCTCCAGCACCAGGCCCATGTCGGCCAGCTCGGCGGCGCGTTGCGTGAGGCGCCGCGCGCCGTCCTCGCCGATCTCGACGACTTCCGGCAGCAGCAGCGCCTGCCGCTTCACGCCCTCGGCCTCGAGCTGGGTCTTCAGCCGCTCGTGGACCAGCCGCTCGTGGGCGGCATGCTGGTCGACGATCACGACCCCCTGGTCGGTCTGGGCGACGATGTAGGTTTCATGGAGCTGCGCGCGCGCTACGCCGAGCGGATAGTTGCCGGGCGCGATGTTGGCGGGCTGCTCCTCGACCCGCGCCGACAATCCATCGAGCGGCGCCATGAACTGCATCGCCGCTTCGGCGAGGCCGCGCGGCACCGACGAATAACCACCGCCGCCGTAACCGCCGCCTCTTCCACCCATCGGCAGCGGTGTCGCGAACCCGGTATGCGGACGGAACGCGCCCAGCGCGGCGTCGGACACGGTCGTGCTGGCGCGATGACCCGCCGCCGACAGCGCGGTGCGCAGCGCACCCACGATCATGCCGCGCACGATGCCGGCATCGCGGAAGCGGACCTCGGTCTTGGCCGGATGGACGTTGACGTCGACCATCTCGGTCGGCGCCTCGAGGAACAGCGCCACCATGGGATGGCGGTCGCGGGCCAGGAAATCCTGGTAGGCGCCGCGCACCGCGCTCGCCAGCAGCTTGTCGCGCACCGGGCGGCCGTTGACGAAGAGATACTGGTGCTGACTCGTCGGCCGGTTGAGGGTCGGCAGCCCGGCGAAGCCGGTGAGACGGAAACCCTCGCGGTTGGCGTCGATCACCACGGCATTGGCGCCGAACTCGCGGCCCATGATCGCGGCCAGCCGTTCCAGCCGCGCCGCGTCCGCCGACAGCAACGAGCCCTTGGCGGCGGCGAGGTCGATCAGCGCCCGCTCCTCGCTCTCCAGCCGGAAGGCGACCTCGGGATGGGCCATGGCGAGCCGGCGCATCGCATCGGCGACATGGCCCGACTCGGTGCGCGGCTCCTTCAGGAACTTGAGCCGCGCCGGCGTGGCGAAGAACAGCTCGCGCACTTCCACGCGCGTGCCCTGCGGATGCGCGGCGGGCCGCGGCTCGCCCTTGGCGCCGCCGTCGATTTCGAGACTCCAGGCCGTATCGGCGCCGGCCGGGCGCGAAGTGATCGTGAAACGACTCACGGAGGCGATCGAGGGCAGCGCCTCGCCGCGGAAGCCGAGCGTGCGGATGTCGGTCAGGTCGTCATCCGGCAGCTTGGAGGTGCAGTGCCGCTCGACCGCGAGCCGCAGCTCGTCGGGCGACATGCCCACGCCGTCGTCGACCACGGAGAGGAAGGTGCGGCCGCCCTCCTTCAGGGTGACCGCGATGCGCCGCGCGCCGGCATCGAGCGCGTTCTCGACCAGCTCCTTCACGGCGCTCGCCGGCCGCTCGACCACCTCGCCGGCGGCGATGCGGTTGACGAGCGTCGAGGGCAGACGACGCAGGGTTCGGAGGGCGCTCATGGCGCCGTCATTTTAGGACTGTCGGCCGGTGGAAGATACGCGGTCGGCGAGATACTGGCGGGTCAGGATCTTGCCCTCCTCCACCGCCGGCTGGTCGAAGGCATCGACGCCCAGCAGCTGGGCGGCGAACATCGTCTCCAGCATGTAATGCATCATCAGTGCGCCCATCACCCTTTCGTCGAGTGTGGGGATGCGCATGATGCGCGTCGGCCGGCCGTTCTTCGCGAGCGTCGCGGCGGTGGCGTCGGCCTCGGCCAGCAGCAGGTCGCCCAGCGACCGGTTTTCGAGATAGGCCAGCGACTTGTCGCCGCCCAGCGATGCCGGCGCGATCGGCGCGCCCTTGCCCGCGGTGTCGAGGATCAGCACGGTGAACATCTTGTCCGCCGGACCGCCGAGATAGAGCTGGAGCTGGCTGTGCTGGTCGACCGTGCCCATGGCGCGCACCGGCGTCGTGCCGTGGCCGCCCTTGCCCAGGCTCTCGGCCCAGAGCTGGCGATACCAGAAACCGAAATAGCCCAGCCGGTCGCAATAGGGCATCAGCACCGTGGTGCCGATGCCGCGCTCCTTGGCGAGCCCGACCGAGAGGGCCGCGCCGACGGCCGGCGGCAGATCGCCGGCATCGCTGGCCTGCAGGACCGGATCGAGCACGCTCGCCGCGCCCTCGCGCACCGCGCCGACATCGAGGCCGGCGATCATCGCGGGCAGCAGGCCGACCAGCGACAGGACGGAGAAGCGCCCGCCCACCCTGGGATCGTGGTCGAGGATCGGGCAGCCGATGCGGGCCGCCAGGCGGCTGAGCGCATTGTCGCTCGGCTCGGTGATGGCGATGACATGCTCGGCGAGCTTGTCCTTGCCCACCTTGGCTTCGAATTCCGGCAGCAGCGTCAGGAACTGGGTCAGCGTTTCGGCCGTGGTGCCGGACTTGGAGATGACGATCAGGCCGCTGCGCGTCAGCGGCAGGCGCGCCGCCAGCTCGGTGAACGTCGAGGGATCGACATTGTCCATGAACCACAGCTTCGGCCGTCCGCTCTGGGGGCCGAAGCCCTGGTCCTTCAGCGCGACGAGAGTCTGGCCGCCGAGGCTCGAGCCCCCGGTGCCCAGCACGATCACGTGCTCGAACCGGGCGAAGCGCTCGGCATGCGGCTTCAGGAGCGCAAGGTCGTCGCGTGTGCCCGGCAGGCTGAGCAGCGGCAAGGTGCCGTCGGCCTTCCACTGCCGGAACTTGTCGAGCGCCTTGCTGGCGTGCGCGAGTTCGCGATCGAGCGCGGCGCGATGCAGTCCCTGCTTGCCGACCTTGCTTTCGAGCGCGTCGTCGATCACGTGGCTGTAGAACATGGGAAAGCGGATCTCCTCAGGGTTCCTGTGTGACGCCGACCGGCTTGCCGACCACCACGGTGGTCAGCGCCTCGTCGCGCAGCAGGCGCCGCGCGACCTTGCGAACGTCGTCCAGCGTGACCGCGGCGATCAGCGCCGCGCGCTGCGTCAGGTGATCGGGCGACAGTCCGTCGATCTGCATGGAATGCAGCAGCCCCGCGATCGAGCCCGACGAATCGAGCGAGAGCGCCAGCGCGCCGGTCAGGTAGGTCTTCGCGTCGGTCAACTCGGCCTCGGTGACGCCTTCGGTGCGCATCCGTCCCATCTCGACACGGATCACCTCGATCGCCTCGGCGATGCGTTCATTGGCGCTGCCGGTGGACATCAGCAGCAGCGCAGCGCGCTTGTAGGTGCGCAGGCCGCTCGACACGCTGTAGGCGAGGCCGCGCTTCTCGCGCACCTCGTTGAACAGCCGCGACTGCTGCCCGCCGCCACCCAGCACATGGTTCATCACCAGCGCGGCGTACCAGTCGGGATCGTCGCGCGGGATGCCGGGCAGGGCCATCAGCGCCGAGCTCTGCGGCACCGGCCGTTCGACGACCACGACACGCGGCTTGGTCGGCGGCACCCACTGCGGCGGCAGCGCCGGCGGCGTGCCCCTGGGCAGGAGCCCGAAGGAGCGGTCGAGCTGGCGGGCCAGTTCGGCCTCGCCGATGTCGCCGACCGCGGCGACGATCAGGCCGTTGCGCAACAGCAGCTCCGCCGCCCGCTTCTTCAGCAGTTCCGGCGTCGCCGCCGCGAGCCCCTCGGGCGTGCCGTCGGGATCGGCGGCATAGGCATGGCCGGCGAACAGCGTCTCCATCAGCGTGCGGCCCGCCACCGAACCCGGGCGCTGGGCCGCCTGGTTGATGCTCGCGATGGTCTGCGCCCGGCGCTGCGCCACCATGTCGGGATCGAAGCGCGGCTGGGTGAGGGCCAGCCGCAGCAGCTCGAAGCCTTCGTCGCGGTTGGCCGACAGGACGCGCAGCGATCCGTTGAGCCGGTCGAGCGAGGCATTGAAGCCCAGCGAGGCGGCGGCGTCTTCCTGGCGCTGGCGGAAGGCCTGCGCATTCATCGAGCCCGCGCCATCGGTCAGCAGGCCCGCCATCAGGTCGGTGATGCCAGCCTGCCCGGCCGGATCGGTGGCGGTACCGCCGGAGAACGAAAAGGAGAGCGCCACCACGGGCGTGCTCTTGTCCTCGACCAGCCAGGCCTTGATGCCGAGTGGTGTCGTGATTTCCCGGAGCTCGATCGCGCCCGCCACGGCGGGCAGCAACACGAACAGGCCGGCGAGCGCGGCCACGAGCACGCGCAACCGCCTCATCCGCCCCTCGCCGCCGGCGTGAGCAGTGCCGTCACGGCGCCGTCGTCGCGCCAGACATGCCGGGCGGCGGCCAGGACCTCGTCGCGTGTGACGGCGGAAATGCGCTGCGGCCAGGCATCGACATCGGCCACGGTGCTGCCGGTGCTGAGCGCGGTGCCGTAGATGCGCGGGCCGCTGGCGAGCGAATCCTGCGAGTAGATGGCGGCGGCCAGCAGCTGGTTCTGCGCGCGCTCGACCTCCTCGGCCGTGACGCCGCCGTCGAGCAGCTTCTTCATCTCGGCCGTCACCGCCTCCTCGACCTCCTCGATGCTGCTCGACTTCGCGGGCTGCACACCGATATCGAACGAGGTGAGGCCGAGGCTCGACGGGCCATAGGACGCCCAGGCCGAGAGGCCGATCTTGCGCTCCTGCACCAGCACGCGCGACAGGCGGCTGGTCTCGCTGCCGCCGAACAGACGCGCCAGCACCTGCAGCGCATAGGCATACTTCGTCTCGCCGACGCGGTAGGACGGCGCCAGCCACAGCCGTGACCAGCGCGGCTCGGCGACGCGCGCATCGGCGCGGGTCACTTTCTGCGGCAGGTCGGTGCCGCCCTGCGCGGGACGCAGGCGCGGCCCGATCTCACGCCTGCCGACCGGGCCGTAATACCGCTCCGCCAGTTTCTGGACCTGCTCGGTCGTGGTGTCGCCGGCCACGATCAGGATCGCGTTATTGGGGGCGTAGTGGCGGCGATAGAAGCTCGCGAGGTCCTCGACCCCGAGCCTGCGGATATCGTCGGGGTAGCCGATGACCGGCATGGCATAGGGCTTGTGAAGGCCGTACAGCCGCTCGCGCACCGACTCGTCGAGCAGCGACGCCGGCACATTATCAGTGCGCATGCGGCGTTCCTCGAGGATGACCTGCCGCTCGGGCACGATCTCGCGCTCGGTGAGGCGGACATTGGTCATGCGATCGGCTTCCATGCGCATGACCAGTTCGAGCTGCTCGGCCGCGATGGTCTGGTGGTAGCCCGTCGAATCAAACGTCGTGTAGGCGTTGTCGCGGCCGCCGTTGCGCGAGACGATGCGCGAGAACTCGCCGCCCGGCACCTGGTCGGTGCCCTTGAACATCATGTGTTCGAGGAAATGCGCGGCGCCGGTATGGCCGAATGTCTCATCGGCGCTGCCGACCCTGTAGACCACGACCTGGGTGACGATCGGCGCGCGCCGCGACGGCAGCACGATGGCCTGCAGCCCGTTGGCGAGCGTGAAGGTCTCGGCGTTGCGCCTGCCCACGGCGAAAAGCTTCGCGAGCGCCGGGCCGGACGGCATGAGGGCCGCGCCCGCGAGGAGACCGCCGAGCAGGGCGCGGCGGCCGGGGAGCGGCGGCGAACTCAGAAGATGCCTTCGAGCAGGCCGCGCTTGCGACGCGTGATGGTGGGCGTCGGGCCGGCGGCTGGCTGACCGGAAGCCTGGGCGTCGCGGATGCGCTGCTGCTCCTGGGCCGGATCGACCAGCACGCCCGCCGGCGGCGAATCCTGCCAGAAGATCAGGCCGTCGATGAACGACTTGTCGCTCTCGGCCAGCGTCTTGGTGTCGGTGTTGACCTGTCCCCGGATGTTGGGATCGATGCCGCCCTTGCCGGCGCGGGCGACCAGCGCCTGCTCGGAGCCGCTGCCCGAACGGGCCGCGTCGGGACCGGCGTTGACGCGGGCCTGGGTGCGGCCGGCCAATGCCGGCGACAGCGCCTCCTTGGCCTGATCGGCGGGCGTGACTTCCTGGGGACGCGGCTCGCCCGGCCTCGGCGGCCGCAGCTCGGCATTCGGCGGCATGGTCAGCGGCGAATGCGAGACGATCTTGAACTCGTCGGGCGACACTTTCTTGCCGCCGCCGATATTGTCGAAGGCGCCGCAGCCGCCGAGCGCGAGGGTCCCGCAGGCCAGGAGAGCCAATGGAAGCGAGGGGAAAGTCGGTTTCATCGTCCGTCCTTGGTCTTGAACTTTTGTCTGTCGATCATGGCCGCTTCAGGGCGCCGGTTTCTTTTCGCCTTGCAGCGAATCGATCAGCATGAGCCCGACGCCGACGACGATCGCCGCATCGGCGACATTGAAGGCGGGCCAATGCCACCGGCCAATGTGGAAATCGGCGAAATCGAACACCGCCCCCCACCGGGCGCGGTCGATAACATTGCCGATGGCTCCCCCCATGACAAGGCCGATGCCCCATCCGGTCAGGGGACGGTCGGTTCGCCGCAGCCACAGGAACAGGCCGATGCAGACGGCGACCGCGACGCCCGACAGGAGCCAGGGCGGCAACGCCTGATCGCCGCCGAACAGGCCGAAGCTGACGCCGCGGTTCCAGACGATGACCAGCCGGAAGAACCCGTCGATCACCGGCACGATGTAGCCAGCCTTGAGCAGAAACCCGAGCAGGAGCTGCTTGGACACCTGGTCCGCCACCAGGGTGACGACGAGCAGGACCAAGGCCTGGCGGTCGAGCGGCCTCATGCTGCGACGGCCTCCTCGCAGCGCCGGCAGATCAGCGGATGGGCCGGCGACTTGCCGACCTCCTCCAGAACCTGCCAGCACCGGGCGCACTTCGTGCCCTCGGCAAGGGTCGGCACCACGGCGACACCGGCCACGTCGGGCAGGCTGAAGGCACCGGCCGGCGCCTCGCCCGCGACGAGCTCGCCGCCGGAGGTGATGCAGATGTCCCGCAGGTCGAGGCCTTCGAACGCCTTCACATAGTCCGGCGTGGCATGGACGACCGGGGCGGCCTGCAGGCTCGACCCGATGCGCTTCTCGGCGCGCTCGAGTTCGAGGGCACCGGTCACGACCCGGCGCAGCGTCCGCACGGTCTTCCACTTCTCGCCCAGCGCGGCATCGAGCCAGCTCGCCGGAATGGTGGGGTAGAGGCGCAGGTGGACGCTCTCGGCCTTGCCGTCCGGCACGTCGCCGGGCCGCGCCAGCCAGGCCTCTTCCGCCGTGAAGCAGGTGATCGGCGCCAGCCAGGCCGTCAGGAACGAGAAGACCTCGGCCATGACGGTGCGGGCGGCACGGCGGCGCAGCGTGCCCGCCGCGTCGCAATAGATCGAGTCCTTGCGGATGTCGAAGTAGAACGCCGAAAGGTCGACGGCGCAGAAATTGTGCAGCTCCGTCGCGATCGTGTGGAAGTCGTAGTCGTCGACCGCGCGGCGCAGCACCGCGTCCAGCTCGGCCAGGCGATGCAGCACCCAGCGATCGAGCTCGGGCATGTCGGCATGCGCCACCGTCTCGTCCGACGAGTAGCCGTCGAGGCTGCCCAGCAGGTAGCGCAGCGTGTTGCGCAAGCGGCGATAGGCTTCGGCCTGGTGCTTCAGGATCTCCGGACCGATGCGCTGGTCCTCGGTGTAGTCGGTGCCGACCACCCAGAGACGAAGGATGTCGGCGCCATACTGGTCGCAGACCGTCTGGGGCGCCGTGATGTTGCCCAGCGACTTCGACATCTTGCGGCCCTGCTCGTCGAGCGTGAAGCCGTGCGTCAGGACGCCGTCATAGGGCGCGCGGCCGCGCGTGCCGCAGCTCTCGAGCAGTGAGGAATGGAACCAGCCGCGATGCTGGTCGGAGCCTTCGAGGTAGAGATCGGCCGGCCATTTCAGCTGGTCGTTGCCCTCGAGCGTGAAGGCGTGCGTGCAGCCCGAATCGAACCAGACGTCGAGGATGTCGGTCACCTGCTCGAAGTCGGCGGCGTCGTACTTGTTGCCGAGGAAGCGCTCGGGCGGGCTCTCGAACCAGGCGTCGGCGCCCTCGGCGCGGAACGCCTCGACGACGCGGCCCATCACCTCGGCATCGCGCAACGGCTCGCCGGTCTTCTTGTCGACGAACACCGCGATCGGCACGCCCCAGGCGCGCTGGCGCGAGACGTTCCAGTCGGGACGCGTCTCGATCATCGAGCGCAGGCGGTTGTAGCCGGCGCGAGGCACGAAGCGCGTCGCGTCGATCGCCGCCAGCGCCTTTTCGCGCAGGGTGCCGCCGATCTCGGGGATCGACTTGTCCATGGCGATGAACCATTGCGGCGCATTGCGGAAGATGACCGGCGCCTTGGAGCGCCAGGAATGCGGATAGGAGTGGGTGATGCGGCCCGAGGCGAGCAGCCTGCCCGCCTCGTCGAGCAGCGCGATGGCGGTGCGGTTGGCATCGCCCTTCTTGCCATCCGGCGTATAGACGCGCTTGCCGGCGAACAGCGGCACGTGCGGGTAATAAGTGCCGTCCTCGGCCACCGTGTCCGGCACCTCGACGCCGTTGGCGACGCCCAGCTCATAGTCGTCGGCGCCATGGCCCGGCGCGATGTGGACGAAGCCCGTGCCGGCATCGGCGGTCACAAAGTCGCCCGGCAGCAGGCGCACGTCGAACTCGAAGCCCTGTCCGCGGAACGGATGGGCGGCGATCAGCCCTTCGAGGTCGTCGGCCGAAACCTCGGCCACGATCTTGGGCGTGAACTTCGTCTCCTCGGCAATCGCATCGACCAGATCACGCGCCAGCACCAGTCTCTCGCCGACGCGGGCCTTGCTGCCCTCGGCGACGGCAGCGACTTCGACCAGCGCGTAGGCGATGTCGCGGCCGTAGGCGAGCGCCCGGTTGCCCGGCATGGTCCAGGGCGTGGTCGTCCAGATCACGATGGCGGCGCCGTCGAGCTTGCCGCCCTTCGACTTAACGACCGGGAAGCGGACGTGGATCGTGTCCGACGTGTGGTCGTGATACTCGATCTCGGCCTCGGCCAGCGCGGTCTTCTCGACCACCGACCACAGCACCGCCTTCGAGCCCTTGTAGAGGCCGCCGTTGAGCAGGAACTTGCCCAGTTCCTTCACGATCACGGCCTCGGAGTCGTACTTCATCGTCGAGTAGTAATTGTCCCAGTCGCCGTCGACGCCGAGGCGCTTGAACTCCTCGCGCTGGACCGTGATCCAGTGATCGGCGAAGGCGCGGCATTCGCGCCGGAACTCGACGATGGGGACCTGGTCCTTGTCCTGCTTCTTGGCGCGGTACTGCTCCTCGATCTTCCACTCGATCGGCAGGCCGTGGCAGTCCCAGCCCGGCACGTAGTGGCTGTCCTTGCCCAGCATCTGCTGGGTGCGGCTGACCAGGTCCTTCAGGATCTTGTTGAGCGCGTGACCGATATGCAGGTTGCCGTTGGCGTAGGGAGGGCCGTCGTGCAGCACGAACTTCGGGCGGCCCTTGCCCTCGGTCCGAAGCCGGTCCCACAGCTTCATGTCGGCCCAGCGCTTCAGGAGCTCCGGCTCCTTCTTCGGGAGGCCCGCGCGCATGGGGAAATCGGTCTTCGGCAGGAAAACGCTGGTTTTATAATCAGTTGTCACAGGAAACTCGGCACAGGAGGGAGCAAATTCCAGCCACCCGCCGGGTGGCCGCTGGCAGGCATGACGACCCGGCCGCGGTCAGCGGACCGGGCGGGTAATTCGCTCCTGGAAAGCCCTGGTGAACATAGGGCGCGCAATCTAGGGATGGGGGTCGGGGGGGTCAAGCTTGCCTCCCCTCCGGCATTCCGACGCCACTAGCAGCGAAACATGGGCTCCCCGGCCGGTACAAACTCATGCCTGACCGCAAAATCCTGCCCCGGCGCTGGGACCACCGAGAATTCGATAAAGTTACAGAACCTAGAGGTCGCAGGACGATCCGTGCTTAGTGTTACCAGCACTCGATACTGGCAACCGACAGCAGGCAGCGCATTGCAATCGGCCGTCCAATTGATTGCGTCGGATCGTGCTTTTCGCAGCGCCTTCTCGACGGCCGGCGCAAGATCTTCCAGCGTTGTCGGTCTCGCCAACGCCGCAGCCGCCAGACTGTCATGGGGAGGGACGCTCACATAATACCGGGTGAGCGACCAGATCTGGCATCCGCCAAGCGTAAGTCCGAGCCCGAGCAGAATTGTCGCCGGTCCTATCAAGATGCGGGCTGATGGAGCCTGCACGCGCCCACCTCTTGCAGGCACTCAGCCAAGGATTCCCCGCGCCGCCTGCCCGTCGGCCGCGATCTGGGCCTTGAGTTGGTCGAGGCCGGAGAACTTCATTTCGGGACGGATGAAGTCGACCAGCGCGACCCGCAGGATCTGGCCGTAGAGGTCGCCGCTGAAGTCGAACAGGTGGACCTCGAAATTCTCCTGCAGCTTGCCGAAGGTCGGGCGCTTGCCGAGGTTCGCGACGCCGTTGCGCCAAGTGCCGTCGACCAGGGCCCGCACGGCATAGACGCCGAAGCGGGGGCGCAGATGTTCGCCCAGGGCCACGTTGGCGGTCGGAAATCCGATGGTGCGGCCGCGCTGGTCGCCCAGCTCGACCTTGCCCTCGATCTCCCATTGATGACCCAGCAGGCCGGCCGCCTCGCGCGCCCAGCCGTGGCGCAGCGCTTCGCGGATGCGGGTCGAGGAATAGATCTCGCCCTCATGCGTCACCGGGTCGAGCACCGAGACCTCGAAGCCGCGCGCCGTGCCCTCGGCCCGCAGCATCTCGACATTGCCGCTGCGGCGGGCGCCGAAGGTGAAGTCGTAGCCGCAGACGACATGGCGCGCCCGCAGCCCCTTCACGAGCACGTCCTCCATGAACGACGACGCCGGCAGGGCCGCGAACGCCGCATCGAAGTGCTGGGCCAGCACCGCCTTCACGCCATGCTCGGCGAGCAGCCGCGTCTTGGCCGGTGCGAGCGTCAGCCGGAACGGTCCCGTATCGGGCACGAAGAAGCCGCGCGGATGCGGCTCGAAGGTGAAGGCGAGCAGCGGCACGCCGAGTTCCCCGGCCTTTTCCCGCGCATGCGCGAGCAGCGCCTGGTGGCCGTGATGCACGCCGTCGAAATTGCCGAGCGCCACCACGCCGCCCCTCCACTCGGGCGGCACCGAACGCCAGTCGTCGAACACTGGAACCATGCGATCCGCTCAGGCCGCGTCGCGCCGCGGCACCAACACGACGGCCTCGCCGTCGATCACGACCTTGTCGCCGTTCAGGCACTGGGTCTTCAGCGTGACGCGGCGTCGCTTCTCGTCGATGGCGGTGATGGTCGCGACGGCGGTGATCGTCTCGCCGACCAGGACCGGCGCCATGAAGTTCATGGTCTGGGAGATGTAGACCGCGCCCGGTCCCGGCAGCTTGGTGCCGATCACGGTCGAGATGAAGCTGCCGCTCAGCATCCCGTGGGCGATGCGCTGGCCGAACCGCGTGGTGCGGGCGAAGCCATCGTGCAGGTGGATCGGGTTGGTGTCGCCGGACACGCCGGCGAAGGCCACGATGTCGGCGTCGGTGACGGTCTTGCCGAACATCGCCGACATGCCGGGCTTGAGGTCTTCCAGGAACAGGCCGTTCATCGCGGCGAAGGCACTCGACACTTTGCTGATCTCCCCTGTTGGCGCGGTCCTCTTACCATGCGGCGGAGCCTGTGCCACAGTGCCGGTAAATGAACGTTCACACGTCGACTGAAACAGAAACCGTCGCCCGCATCCTCGGCGAGGCGACAAGCCGCCATTTCGGTGCCCCCGCCACCATCGAAGGCCTGTCCCGCCAGTCGGGCGGCGCCTCGCGCCAGACCTGGAGCTTCGATGCCGTCGTGGGTGGGGAGCGCCATGCGCTGATCCTGCGCCGCGACCCGCCGACCCAGGGCAAGACCGAGCGCGAACGCGCCGTCACCATCGACCGCGCGACCGAATTCCGGGTGCTGCGTGCGGCCCATGCAGCCGGCGTGCGCGCGCCCGAGCCGTTGTTCGAACTCACGCCGGCGGACGGGCTGGGCGAGGCCTATGTCATGCGCCGGGTCGGCGGCATCGCCATCGCCCGCAAGCTGCTGCGCGATCCGCCCTATGAGGCGGCGCGCGGCAGGATCGCGGGCCAGCTCGGCGAGATCCTGGCCCGCATCCATGCGACCGATCCCGCCACCCTGCCGCCCCTTCCACGACGCGAGGCTGCCGACCATATCGTCGAACTGCGCCGCTCGCTCGATGCGCTGGGCCAGCCGCAGCCGGTCTTCGAACTGGCCCTCTCCTGGCTCGACCGCCGCAAGCCCGCGCCGCTCGACCGGCCGGTGCTGGTGCATGGCGACTACCGCACCGGCAACTACCTGGTCGACGAGACCGGCGTGACGACGATCCTCGACTGGGAGCTCGCCCATCTCGGCGACCCGGTGGAGGATCTGGGCTGGCTCTGCGTGAAGAGCTGGCGCTTCGGCGCGATCGACAGACCGGCCGGCGGCTTCGGCAGCCGCGAGGAATTGTGGGCCGCCTACGAGCGCGCCGGCGGCGGCACGGTCGATCCGGTCCGCGCCCACTGGTGGGAAGTCTTCGGCACCGTGCACTGGGGCATCATCTGTCTCAACCAGGCCTGGAAGCATCTCTCGGGATCGATCAGGTCGATGGAGCATGCCTCGATCGGCCGGCGCGCCGTCGAGACCGAAGTCGACCTGTTGCAACTGCTGACGCAGGGAGCCTGACCGTGGCCCAGGACCGTCCCACCGCCGCCGAACTTTTGGCCGCCATCGCCGACTTCCTGCGCGAAGAGGCGACCCCCGCCCTCGACCGCACCGAGCCGCGGCTCGGCTTCCAGATGCGGGTTGCCGTGAACTCGCTCGCCATCCTCGAGCGCGAGGTGCGTCTCGGACCGGCGGCCGATGCACGCGAGCACGAGCGACTGGTCGCGCTGCTGGGCCACGAGGCCCCGCTCGAAGAATTGAACCGCGAACTGGCGCGCCAGCTGCGTACCGGCGAACGCGACGAAACCGACGCCGCCCTGATGACCCATCTCGAAGCCACTATCACCGACAAGATCGCCATCGCCAATCCGAAGTGGCGGTGATGCTTCGGCCGCCACCGAACCATTGACCGTGGCGACCGCGGACGGCCGGGCCTAGAGTCTGGCAATGACCACCGTGAACGCCCTCTCCGAAATCGCCGCCCTGATGGGCGATCCGGCGCGCGCCTCCATGCTGTCGCTGCTGATGGACGGCCGCGCCCACACCGCGTCGGACCTGGCGCACAATGCCGGCATCACCGCCCAGACCGCGAGCGGACACTTGTCGCGCATGGTCGAGGCGGACCTGCTGGCCGCCCGCGCCCAGGGCCGCAACCGCTTCTATCGCCTGGCCTCGCCCGAGGTGGCGCATGCGATCGAATCGCTGATGGCGCTGGCCGGGACGCGGGCGACGCCGGCGTCGAAGAGCGCAGCGTGGCGGCGCGATCCCGATCTCCGCTTCTGCCGCACCTGCTACGACCATCTCGCGGGCCAGGTCGGCATCGCCGTCACCGATTCGCTCACCCGACAGGGCCATCTCGAACCCAAGGGGCCGCGCGACTGGCAGCTCACGTCCTCGGGCGAACTGTTCTGCGACAGGCTTGGCGTCGATCTCGGCACGGCCCGCCAGGCGAGCACGCGCCACTTCGCGCGCCAGTGCCTCGACTGGAGCGAGCGCCGGCCGCACATCTCCGGCGCCCTGGGCGCGGCCATCGCCGACACCTTCTTCAAGCGCGGCTGGGCCGAGCGCCTCCGCCGCAGCCGCACCGTGCGCCTCACGGATTCCGGCCGCCGCGCGCTGGGCAGCCATTTCGGCGCGACGGTTTAGCCTACCACCCCTGGAAGCGCAGCCAGGTGGTGGCATCGCCGGCCGGCGTCACCGCCACATAGGACGGATACTGCGCGCCCGTTGCGCAGGCGTGGTTGGGCAGGATGCGCAGCCGCGCGCCGATCGGAAAGCGCTCGACCAGGCCGGCATCGGCCGTGCCGTCGCGACGCGCGACGATGCCATGTTCCTGGTTGGCCCCCGACACGATCAGCCCGTCGATCAAATTGCCCTCGACGTCGCACACGGCGCCGTAGCCATAGTCGATCTTCTGGCGCTGCGTGCCGCGGTCGCGGCTCATGGCCATCCAGCCCGCATCGACGATCACCCAGCCCTTTTCCGGCTGATGGCCGATCACCTCGGTCAGCACCGAAAGCGCCACGTCCTGCGGCGTGCAGATGCCGACATTCGACATAACGAGATCGAAGAAGACGTAGACGCCGGCCCGCACCTCGGTGACGCCTTCGAGATGCTGCGCGGCGATTGCCGTCGGCGTCGAGCCGATGCTGACTTCGGGGCAGGCGATGCCCGCCGCGCGCAACCGCTCTGCCGCGCGCACGCACAGGGCCCGCTCCTGCTCGGCCAGAGCCTGCAGCGCCGCCGGCGTGTCGAGGTCGTAGGAGCTGCCGGCATGGGTCAGCACGCCCTTAACCGTCGCGCCGCCCGTCTGCAGAATCCTGCCGATGTCGATCAGCTCCGGCGCTTCGGGCTGCACGCCCGAGCGATGGCCGTCGGAATCGATCTCGATCATGACGTCGAAGCGCTGGTTCGCCTCCCGGCCCTTGGCCACGACGGCCTCTGCCGCCGTCCCCGAATCGACGAGCAGCGTGAGCGCGCAGCCTTTGCGGATCAGCGCCAGCGCCCGGTCGAGCTTGTCCGGCGCGATGCAGACCGCATAGAGCACGTCCGCGAAGCCCGCGGCGAAGAACTGCTCCGCCTCCTTCAGGGTCGACACGGTGATACCCACGGCGCCCGCTTTCTGCTGGGCGCGCGCGACCTCGATGCATTTCGAGGTCTTCACGTGCGGCCGCAGGCGCACGCCGAGCACCGAGAGATGGTCCTGCATCCGCGCGATGTTGCCCGCCATGCGGCGCTCGTCGATCAGCGCCGCCGGGGTCTCGATGTCGATCAGCTTCAAGGTTCCACCCTTCAGTCGAGATACTCGCCGCGCGCCTTGAGCGCCGGCACGTCCTTCTCCAGCCCCCGCGCGATCAGCCCCGTCACGGTAGCGGGCTGCAACGCGTCCGGCGACGGCAGATCGACCCCGACGGCATTCATCTGCTTGACCAGCGCCGGATCGGCCACCGCCGCCCGCAGCGCCTGGTTCAGGCGCGCCATGACCGGTTGCGGTGTGCCCTTGGGCGCAAACAGCGCGTTCCACGACCGCAGGTTCACGTCGTAGCCCTGGCTGGCCGCCGTGGCCACGCCCGGGAGCTGCGGCAAAGACTGGTCACTCAGCACGGCAAGCGCCTTGATCTTGCCGCCGGCGATCTGCGGCAGCGCCGTCGTCGTCTGGTCGCACATGAAATCGATGTGCCCGCCCATCAGGTCGTTCATCGCAGGCGCCACGCCGCGATAGGGCACGTGGGTGATGTTGAGCTTGAGCGCCGACAGCAGCACCACACAGCCATAGTGGGAGATCGAACCGACGCCGGCGCTGCCATAGGTCATGCCTGCCTTGTTCTTCTCGGCATAGGCGATGAACTCCTTGAGGTTCGAGACCGGCAGCGAAGCCTTGGCGACCAGCAGCAGCGGCGCCGTGCCGGCCAGGCCGATCGGCTCGAAGCCGGTCAGGGGATCGTAGGGCAGCTTCTTGAACAGGGCGGCATTGGCGACATGCGTGCCGATCGTGCCGAAGCCGATCGTGTAGCCGTCGGGCGCGGCGTTCACGAGCTTGGTCAGTCCGATCGTGCCGCTGGCACCGCCGATGTTCTCGACCACGACGGTCTGCTTGAGATCCGCCGCCATGCCCTGCGCCAGCGCGCGGGCCAGCGCGTCGCTGGGACCGCCCGCCGGGAACGGCACGATCAGGGTGAGCGGCTTGGTGGGAAAGCTCTGGGCGGTGGCGGTGCCGGCCGCCAGCAGCAGCGGCGCGAGGGTGAGCAGAAGTCGGCGTAACATCATGACAAACGTCCTTCCAGCCAGGGGAGAAGATCGTCGAGCGTCGGCCGCTCGAGGGCGGCGGGCGGCGCCCCCTCGGGGCGCGCGAGTCCGACGCGGTTGTGCCAGTAGGTCCTGAGACCGACGGCAGAAGTGCCGAACAGGTCGTAGCCGGAACCCGCGACGAAGGCCGCCTCGCCGGGCGCGACACCCAGCGCCGCCAGAGCCTGCCGGTAGGGTCGCGGATCGGGCTTGTAGCAACCGGCCTCCTCGGCCGTGACGACACAGTCCCAGCGCGTCCGAAGCCGCTCCGCCGCCTGGCGGCCCAGCCGGATCGAGCAGTTGGTGACCACGCCGAGCTTGGTGCGGCCGGCCAGCGCGTCGAGGGCCGCCTGCGCGCCGCTCCAGGGCGGCAGTTCCAGCCAGCGCGCCTCCAGCGCATCCGCCGCGCCGGCCGACAGGCCGGTCGATATCGCCGCCTCGCGCACGAGCTGCTCGTAGGGCACGTAAGTGCCGCAGCCGTAGGTCAGCCGCAGATACTCGGCCCGCCAGGCGCGGCCGCGTTCGGCCGAGCCCGCCACGTCGTTCCACAGGGTCCAGGAGTCGAGGAGCGCCGTCAGCAGGTCGAACAGGACGGCTTTGGGAAAGGTCGTGGTCATGCCGTCAACGTAGCAAGCCGCAGGCCGTTGGTGCTTAAATCCGACGAACAGTTCAGTTAAAGAAAACTGAATGATCAGCCTCGCCGACCTGCAGTTCATCGAAGCACTGGCGCGCACCGGCTCGCTGAGCGGCGCGGCCCGGTCGCTCAACGTCACCCCGCCGGCCCTGTCGCTGCGCCTCAAGAAGCTCGAACAGGCGCTGGGCGTCAGCCTCGTGGTGCGCAGCTCGCGCCGCCTGCGCTTCACGGGCGAAGGCGAGCACCTGGTGAGCGAAGCGCAGGCGATGCTGGCCCGGATGGGCGCGCTCACCGACCTGCTCGGCAAGGAGGGCGGCGCTCTTTCGGGGCCCTTGCGGGTGGTCGCGCCCTTCGGCTTCGGCCGGCTGCATGTCGCACCGCTCGTCGCTCGCTTCGCCCAACGGCACGACGCGATCCGTGTGACGCTCGATCTCTCGGAACGCCCCTGGACCGACAGCGGAGACGCCGATGTCGTCGTCCATATCGGCGCGGTCCGCGATTCGACCTGGGTCGCGCATGTGCTGGCGCGCAACGACCGTTGGGTCTGCTCTGCGCCCGCCTATCTCGAGCGGCGCGGCACGCCGGCGGATCCGCGCGACCTGCTGGCGCACGACTGCCTCTGCGTGCGCGAGAACAACGAGGACGTTACGCTGTGGCGCCATCGCCGCGGCGGCCGCAGCGGCGCCGTGCGCGTGACGCCGACGCTCACCAGCAACGACGGCGAGGTCGTGCGCAACTGGGCAGTGGCCGGGCTTGGCCTGATGCTGCGCTCGCAATGGGACGCCGGTCCCTTCGTGAAGCGCGGCGAACTCAAACGCGTGCTGGCGCCGTGGACGTTCGAGGGCGCCGACATCCTCGCCCTGGTCCCGGCGCGACGCGGCATCTCGGCCCGCGTCACCGCCTTCGTCGACTTCCTGAAGTCATCCCTCAGGTCGCGCCCGCCGGGACGCTAGACTCTTTCCGAGCGGGATGGATCACACACCTATCCTCATGCTGAGGAGCGCTCCGCAGGAGCGCGTCTCGAAGCATGGGCACGAGCACCACGTTTGCAGCTCACCCTTCGAGACGCCGCGCCATGCGCGGCTCCTCAGGATGAGGGTGGCTGGTTGGCTGGAGACGTGGGAACTCCAGCGTCGGCCTTCGTGTAGCCGGTGCCGTCGCCCGACGAGATCTTGGCGATCGAGGAGGCGCGCAGGATCTTCTGGTCGCCCACCGTCAGATAGATGTTGGTGAAGAGCAGCGTGCGCGTCTGGCGAATCAGCTCGGCGCGGCCCTCGACCCAGTCGCCGACCCGTGCGGGCGCCACGAAGTCGAAGGTCATGCTGACGGTCGGCAGGAACTTGCGCAGGCCAGCGAGATAGCCGCCGCCCATCGTGCCGACGAGGTCGGCCACCGTCATCATCATGCCGCCATGCAGGCCGCCCGCCGGGTTGCACATGTTCTGCTGCACGCGGATCGCCAGCACGAACTCGTCGCGCGTGCCCTTCTCGCCGCGCTTGGCATACATGTTGCCGACATGGGTGTTGAAGGTGGGCTCGGGCCGGCCGCGGGCGAAATCGACGAGCTTGAATCCGTCGGGCGGATCGTCGGGTATTTCGTAGGAAGACACTCTAGCTCCGGACTCTCAGGGGGCGTCCCGGCCGCAGCAGCGCGAAGTCGCCCAGCCCGGCCAGCACATCGTGGCGCGGACCATAGAGACGGCCCCTCACCTGCGCCACATGCTCGTCGTGGCCCAGCAATTCGCCGGTGGCCTCCAGCCAGTCGCCGACACGCGCCGGCGTCAGATAGTCGAGCGTCAGCCTCAGCGTGACGCAGCGCCGGTCGATGGCGTGGTAGACCACCGAGCCCAGGGCCGCATCGATGAAGGCCGCCATCATGCCGCCATGCACGATGCCCAGCGCATTGGCATGTTGCGGGCCGGGCCTGAAGCCCCGCCAGACCGTGTGCCCTTCGACCTTTTCGAACCACGGCCCGTTGGCCGCGGTGAATCCGGTCGCCTCAGTGAGTTCTCGAAAGCCAGCTGGAATGTCCACGCGCCATCTTAGGCAATCCCGGTCAGCAGCACCAAGCCATAGCCGACATAGTAGAGACCCAGCACGGTGATGAGGCGTCCCGCCCAGGAGCGGAACTGGGCATCCGACAGGCGTTCGAGGATCTGCTTGCCGAGCGACGTGCCGAGCATCGAGGCGCCCACCGCCATGACCAGCACCCAGGGTTCGACCGACCCGGCCTGCTCGATCAGCGCGCCGAAATAGAGGAGCTTGGAGCCGTGGCCGAACACCTGGCACGAAGCCTTGGTCGCCACGATCTGCTGCCGGTTCATGGGCGAGCGCAGGAACAGCTGGTCGACCAGCGGGCCGGTGACGCCGGTCAGCAGCATCAGCGCCATGCAGGCGATGCCCCCACCCAGCGCCTGGACGGGTCCCAGCGTCGCGGGCATCCACCGTGTCGGCACGATCCGCAGCACGAAGGGCGAGAGGCCGAGCATCAGCAGCGCGACGGCCTTGTCCGGGACGTAGAGGGTCAGCGACCACAGACCGACCGCGATGAAGCAGCCCAGCACATAAAAGGCCGTGATGCGCCACTGGATGTGCCGCCACCACAGGAAGGCGCGCCAGCCGTTCGACGCCATCTGCGTCACGGCGTGCAGCACCATGGCGGTGGGCAGCGGCAGCAGGAACAGCAGCACGCCGATCAGCACCATGCCGCCTGCCATCCCGAAGATGCCGGACAGGAAGGCGGTGAACACCATCAGGACGCCCAGCCCCAGGGCCATCGATATCGCCATCTCAACCCTCGCCAGTCCGGAGACATCCTCATGCTGAGTCGGACGGGGTAACCCCCGTCCTGTGCCGCGCAGCGGCGTCTCGAAGCATGGGCACCCACCGGAGCCGTTGCCCACCCTTCGAGACGCGCGCCTTGCGCGCTCCTCAGGATGAGGTCGTAGGGTTGTCTACGGCCGGCGTAGACAGTGTTCAAATATATGATAAATGCTTTTTGGATACTTTCTGGATATGCCGATGGAACTGCGACACCTCCGGTACTTCGTCGCCGTCGCGCATGAGGGCCATGTGACCCGCGCGGCCGAGAAGCTGCACATGCAGCAGCCGCCGCTCAGCCAGCAGATCCGCGCGCTGGAGCAGGAGATCGGCGCGGCCCTGCTGCTGCGTCATCCGCGCGGCGTCAGCCTGACCGATGCCGGCCGCTCCTTCCTGGCCGATGCCGAGGCGATCCTCGCGGCCGTCGAACGCGCGACGGTGAAGGCAAGGCGCACGGCGCGCGGCGAGACGGGGCGCATCGCCGTTGGCTTCACCACCTCGGCGCCCTTCCACCCGCTGGTGGCGCGCGCCATCCGCGAGTTCCGCCGCGAGCGGCCCGACATCTCCTTCGTGCTGGAGGAGAACAGTTCGGGCGACCTGCTGGCCGCGCTGCGCGACGAGCGGCTGGACATCGCCTTCATCCGATCCGGCCTCGTCGAACCGCAGGGGCTGCAGGTCTACGAGCTGCTGCACGAGGACATGTCGGCCGCCCTGCCGGCGCGTCACCGGCTCGCGCGCCGGCCGAAGCTCACGCTGAAGGACCTCGCGACCGAGGATTTCATCCTCTACCGGCGGGCCGCCGGGCGCGGCCTCTACGACGTTATCATCGCGGCCTGCAGCGCCGCGGGCTTCAGCCCGCATGTCAGCCAGGAAGCGCCGCGCATCGTGTCGACGCTCAATCTCGTGGCCGCCGGTCTCGGCATCACCATCGTGCCGGCGTCGCTCAGCAGGCTGCCGATGGAGGGTGTAACCTACCGCCTCCTCACCGGGCGGCCCGCCATCAAGGTGCCGCTCAACCTCGCCTGCCGCCGCGACGATCCCTCGGCCGCGACCCAGGCCTTCATCGACAAGGTGCGCCGCCTCGCATGAAACCGGTCAAGACCATCGGCCACTCGAACCATTCGATCGAACGGTTCGTGTCGCTCCTGAAGGCCGGCGGCGTCGAACGCCTGGTCGACGTGCGCTCCACGCCCTGGTCGCGCCGCCATCCGCAGTTCGGCCAGAAGAACCTCGCGCGGTCGCTGGCCGAGGCCGGCATCGCCTATGTGCATGAAGGCCCGGCTCTTGGCGGCAAACCGCAAGCTGGCGGCAGCTACGACCAGCTCGCCGCGCGTCCGGAGTTCAAGGCCGCGCTCGATCGCGTAATCGACGGCTCAGAGGACACGGTGCTCTGCCTGATGTGCGCCGAGAAGGAGCCGCTCGACTGCCATCGCACGGTGCTGGTGTCGCGCCGTCTCGCAGAGCGCGGCGTCAATATCGAACACTTGTTGGCCGACGGCGGCACGCGGCCCCATCATGAAGTCGAGGAAACGGTGCTGGGCAAGGACGTCGCGCCCGACCTGTTCGAGGATCGTGTAGCGCGGCTTGCCCGCGCCTGGCGTCGTCTCGAAGCCAAGTGGGGCCGTGCCGCGACCGGTGAGGGAGAATGACCGAGATGAAAGTCCGCGCCATAGAAACCGCACCCGGCCTGGTGTTCGACGCCTCGGTGGCCGGCGAGGACTCGGCGCCGCTGGTGCTGATGCTGCACGGATTCGGCGTATCGCGGCATTTCTGGAAGGCCCAGGTGCCGGCGCTGGGCGAGGCCGGCTACTTCGCGGTGGCGCCCAACCAGCGCGGCTATTCGGCCGGCGCGCGGCCCGATCCCGCCAACCTCGATTCCTACCGCTTCGACAAACTCACCGGCGACGCGCTCGATCTCGTCTCGGCGCTCGGGCACGGCGACAAGCGTTTCCATCTCGTCGGCCACGACTGGGGCGCCAGTCTCGCCTGGGCCATCGCCTTCCGGCACCCCGAGCGGCTGCGCTCGCTCACCATCCTGTCGCGGCCCCATCCGATGTCGTTCGCCCGGGCGCTGGCTATGCCCGACGGGGAGCAGAAGCGCCGCTCCGGCCATCACCAGGCCTTCCTCGAACCCGATGCCGTGCCGAAGCTGCTCGCGGACGACTGCGCCTGGCTGCGCACGCGGCACACCAAGGAAGGCGTGCCGCCGGAGGCGATCGACCTCCACCTGTCGGTGCTCGGAACCGCCCCGGCGATGGAAGCGGCGCTCGCCTGGTACCGAGCCCGCGGCGAGCGGATGCCGCTCGGCCCCATCGAGGTGCCGACGCTCTATGTCTGGGGAGACGCCGACGACACGGTGGGCCGCGCGGCGGCCGAGGGTACGGGCGAGTTCATCGCCGCGCCCTATCGTTTCGAGGTGCTGCCCGGCGTCGGCCATTATGCCGCCGACCAGAGGCCGGCGCGGGTGAACGAACTCTTGCTGGAGCATCTCCGCCGCTACGCGACGTAGAAGCGCCTCGGCGAAATCAGGACAAGCAGCCCGTCCTCGAGCATCCGCAGTCTACTTGCAGCCCTTGCCTTCGTCGCGGCACAGGCCGTCCAGCACGGTGTTGAGCTCGGGTACCATCATCGTGGTGAAGGCTGCCATGGCAGCGCCGTTCGGATGCGGGTCCGGAACCGTCACCCACAGGCTCGCCGGATCGAGCTTCTCGACCGTCGGCAGCATGTCGAAGAACGGTACGCCCAGCCCCTCGACGTCGGCCTTCACCTTGGCGGTGACGTCGGCGAAGGGATAGGGCTTGAGCTCGCGCAGCTCGGGAAGGTTGAACACGACCAGCCTGGCGCCGATCTCGCGCGCCGTCGTCGCGAAGCCCTGCAGGGCCTTGCGCGTCTGCTGCCAGCCGGCAGCATCGTCCTTGTAGAGTTCGCGATAGTAGCGCTTCCAGTCGGGCGCTTCGCCGAACTGGCGCATGAGGGAGTCGAGACGGTACTTGAAGACGACCCAGGCCGCCGAATGCTCGTCGAGCCACGAGGTCTGGCCATAGGTCGGCATCGGCTCGGCATCGTTGATGAAGTAGGTCAGCACGATGATGTCGGGCTTCAGCTTCGCCGCGGACTCACGGAACAGCGTGAGTTCCTGCAGCGTGTTGTGGTTGCCGACGCCGAGATTGTAGCTGTCGACCTTGCGGCCCTCGGCGGCCAGTGCGGCGGTCACGCGGGCGGCGGCGGTCTCGTTCTGCGCAACGCCCCAGCCCAGGGTCGTCGAATCGCCGACGAAGGCGATGCGCGCCACGCCCGGCAGCGCCTTCTCGGGAATTTCCGACGACCGGAAGCCGCGCGAGTCCGTCGTCACCGTCACTCCCATGAGCTGCGCATCCGCATTGGGGCGATGGCGATGACCGAGGTCGGGATGCATGTCGCGAACCTTCACGTCGCGTGCATAGCGCCACATTTCGAGTTCGTAGAGCATGCCGGTGTCGAGGAAGAGCCGGGTCATCCCTTCGAGGCAAAGCGCGCAAACGGCGCTGAGAATGACAACCAGAAGCGTATTCTTGAGAAAGTTCATCGACCTTGTCGCTCGAGCGGTTCATCAGGACAGCAGACGGCAAGACAGCAGACGGGCCTCTAAGCCCCCGAGGGGGCGCGATGGCTGGGGCGCCAGGATTCGAACCTGGGAATGGAGGAATCAAAATCCTCTGCCTTACCGCTTGGCGACGCCCCAGCAGGCGCCCGTTCGGGCGGGCGGGAACATAGTGGGTTGGCGCCGGGGCGCAACCCTGCCTTCTTCAGGCCGCCTGTGCAGCCTTCTTCAGGGCCTCGCCATGGACGAAGGTTCCATCGGCATAGAGGAGCGGCAGCGCGGTTTCGTGCAATGCCATGTCGACGATCTCGCCGATGTAGATCGTGTGCGTGCCGGCCGAGAGTTCGGTGACCAGCTTGCAGTCGAACGACACGGGACATCCCCTCAGCACCGGCGCCCCGGTGGTGAGTGTCGTCCACTCGCCCATGTCCAGGAACCGCTCGTCGCCCTCGATGCCGTCCATGCCGGCGAAACGCTCCGCCAGCTTGCGATGATCGGGGCAAAGGATGTTGACGCAGAAGAAGCCCGCCTCCCCGATCGGATCGTGGGCGCTTGCGGACTTGTTGACGCAGACCAGGATCTGCGGGGGGGCGGCCGAAACCGAACAGACCGCCGTGGCGGTGAGCCCGCCGCGCTGGTCCTGAACTTTGGTGGTGATCAGGGTTACGCTCGCCGCCAGGTGGCGCATGCCCTTCTTGAAGGCCGCCGCATCTATACTCATGGTACCGACTCTAGGCCACGCCGCCCTGTCCCCGCCACTGTAAACACAGGGCAAAACCAGCCGCTACGCACCGGGCAGCCCAGCGAAATCGGCATAATCGGCTGAATTTTGCACTCTAGATGACGACTTAAAACCTTCATCATACTGTCGTTCTTTACGGTTGCTCCGACTCTTCCGGTCGCTACGGTCGGCTGCGATGTCAGCCCTTGGGTCGAAACCCACCCCCGAAACCGCCCCCGATGCCGCTCTTCGGATGATTGCCGCCTCCTGCCGGGCCGATCTTGCGAAATATCGTGCCATCGTGCTGCAGAGCCGCCGTCCCATCGGCATTCACCAGACCCGCGTGGCATTCCGCCGGCTGCGCGCCGCGTTCAGCGTGTTCCGGCCCGCCGTGGACGGCCCCGAGGTCCGCGCGCTGTCGGCCGAGGCCAGGTGGCTGGCGGGCGAATGCGGTCCTGCACGCGACCTGCATGTATTCCTGACGGAAAGCGTGGCGGACGTGCCGCCGGTCGTGAAGCGTGTCGCGGCTCGGGTCGCCGCGAGCCACCTGCAGCGCGCCCGTGACGCTCTCGGCAGCGCCCGCTACGACGCTTTCGACCATCGGCTCGGCCTCTTCGCCGCCGGACCGCTTTCGGCCGAGGTCGGCGGCGGCATTCGCCTCGACGAATTCGGTCGCATGGTTCTCGATACCCGTCACGACAAGGTGGTGCGCCGCGGCCGCCTGATGGAACAAATGAGCGAGGAGCAGCTTCATCGCCTGCGCATCGCCTTCAAGAAGCTGCGCTACGCCGCGACCTACCTCAGCCCCGCCTTTGCCTCGCCCGCGGCCAAGCCCTATATCGAAGCGACGACGCGTCTGCAGGGCGCGCTCGGCGCCTTGAACGATCGCGCGACGGCGGCCCGCATGCTGGCCGACATCGCCACGGCCGCCCGTCCAACCGAGGACACGGCGCCGGCGCTCAAGGTCCTCGCCAGGCAGGCGGCGAGTGGCGAGAAGCGCCGCCGCCGCAAGCTGGAGAGGACCTGGAAGGAGTTCAGGAAGGTCGAGTGCTTCTGGCGGGCGTGATCCCCGAACACAGGATACCCCCGATGAGCGACCCGCAGAACGCCGCCGAGCAGCGCATCCCCGTCACCGTGCTGACGGGCTTCCTTGGCAGCGGGAAGACCACCCTGCTCAACAAGCTGCTGCGCCGGCCCGAGCTGGCCGACACCGCCGTCATCATCAACGAGTTCGGCGAGATAGGCCTCGACCACCTCCTGGTCGAGAAGTCCGACGACGAAGGCATGGTGACGCTGAACTCGGGCTGCCTGTGCTGCACGGTGCGCGGCGACCTGGTGCGCACCATGAGCGAGCTGTTCCTCAAGCGCTCGCGCGGCGAGATTTCCCAGTTCAAGCGCATGGTGGTCGAGACCACGGGCCTGGCCGACCCCGCCCCCATCCTGCACACGCTGATGACCGATCCGCTGCTGGCCTCGCGCTACCGCCTCGACGGCGTGGTAACGACGGTCGACGGCGTGAACGGCGCGAGCACGCTCGACAATCACGAGGAGGCCGTGAAGCAGGCCGCCGTCGCCGATCGCATCCTGCTGACCAAGGTCGACATCGCCGACGCGCCCAAGCTCGCCGAGCTGAAGCACCGGCTGCACCATCTCAATCCGGGCGCGCCCTTCCACACGGTTGCCACGGGCGAGATCGATCCCAACCAGATCCTCAATGCCGGCCTCTACAATCCCGAGACCAAGAGCGCCGACGTGAAGAAGTGGCTGCAGGCCGAGGCCTATGAGGGCAGCCACGACCACGGGCACGGCCATCATCACGGCCATGACCATGGTCACGATCATGGCCATTCCCACGACCATGCTCACGGCGAGCAGGACCCGCACGACGTCAACCGCCACGACGACCGGATCCGCTCCTTCTGCATGACCTTCGACGAGCCGATGAGCTGGTCGACGGTGGCCGCGGCCTTCGATGCGCTGGTGACCTATCGCGGCCCCGACCTGCTGCGCATGAAGGGCATCCTGAACGTCAAGGACACCGACAAGCCCGTGGTGATCCACGGCGTGCAGCACGTCTTCCATCCGCCGGCCACGCTCGACGGCTGGCCGGAAGGGGACGATCGCAAGAGCCGCGTCGTGTTCATCACGCGCGACATCGGCGAGAGCACCATCCGCAAGGTCTTCGCCTCCTTCTTCGATGCCGAGAAGAAGGGCTGGGGCAACGCCGCCGAGCCGGCGAAGCCGCAATGAAGCTCGCCACGATCACGCACGGCGGCGTCCCGAAGGCCGCACTCGTCAGCCCGGACGGCAGGACCTTCTGGCCGCTGGAGGAGATGCTGGGCCACACCGTTCCGACCCTCGGCGCCATCGTGGGCGAACTCGACGCGATCAAGTCGAAGATCGTACCGACCGGCGCGGGCCTTCCCCTGTCGGCCGTCAAGATCGAGGCACCGATCCCGCGGCCCACGCGCAACTTGATGTGCGTCGGCAAGAACTATCACGAGCATGCGAAGGAGTTCGCGCGCAGCGGCTTCGACAGCAGCGCCAGCTCCGCGGCCGATGCCATCCCCACCGCACCGATCATCTTCACCAAGGCGCCCGAGTGCGTGATCGCCGACGGCGCCGAGATCCGTTATCCCGAGGGCGTCAGCGACTCGGTGGATTACGAGGCCGAGCTCGGCCTGGTCATCGGCAAGGGCGGGCGCGGCATCTCCAAGGCCGACGCCTACGGCCACATCTGCGGCTACACGATCATCAACGACGTGACGGCGCGCGACCTGCAGGGCAAGCACAAGCAGTGGTTCCTCGGCAAGTCGCTCGACACGTTCTGCCCGATGGGCCCCTGGCTGGTGACGGCCGACGAGGTCGATCCGGAGAACCTCGGCGTCAGGTGCTGGGTGAACGACGAGCTGCGCCAGGACGCCAACACGCGCGACCTCATCTTCGACATTCCCACGCTGATCGCGACGATCTCCGCCGGCATCACGCTCCAGCCGGGCGACGTCATCGCCACCGGAACCCCCGTCGGCGTCGGCATCGGCTTCATGCCGCCGAAGTTCCTGAAGCGCGGCGACCGCGTGACGATCGAGATCGACGGGCTGGGCCGGCTGTCCAACAGAGTGGCGTAGTCGGCATTACTGTCGTCCTGAGCGTCAGCGAAGGACCTTACGGACCGACCGCAGGACTCCTTTGCCGGCGCGAGATCCTTCGCTGCGCTCAGGATGACAGGAAACTCGTTTGCATCAGCCGCCCAGCAGGCCCATGTCGAGCTTGAGCAGGGCGAGCAGGCCCAGCACCACGAACGCCGCCGCCGCGAGCGAGCGCACGAGCTTCAGGGGCACCTTGCGCGCCAGCACGTCGCCGAACAGCACGGCGGGCACGTTGGCGATCATCATGCCCAACGTCGTGCCGGCGGTGACGGCGACCAGATCGTTGAAGCGCGCCGAGAGCGCCACGGTCGCGATCTGGGTCTTGTCGCCGATCTCGACCAGGAAGAAGGCGATGGCGGTGGCGATGAACGCACCGGCGGCACCCGCGACTCTCGGGCCTTCGTCAGCCTTGTCGGGAATCAGGCACCAGACCGCCATGGCGAGGAACAGGACACCGAGGATCCAGCGCATCGCGTCGGGCCCCAGCCAGGCGGCGACGGCGGCGCCGGCCCAGGCGGCAAGCGCGTGGTTGGCCAGGGTCGCGACCAGGATGCCCAGGATGATGGGAACGGGCCGGCGATAGCGGGTGGCGAGGATCATGGCCAGGAGTTGCGTCTTGTCCCCGATCTCGGCGACGGCAACGAGTCCTGTTGAAACAAGGAAGGCTTCCAAGACGAATCACATGGCGGGACCGAGCACGAACCTGTGGCTTCCCGCACCGCCCGATCCCGCGGGTGAAGATGCTGGAAAGCCAAAGGTCTCGCCAAGCGCGATCCGTGATGGACCGTCGGTCGCCGAATGCACCATGGCTCCCGAAGGACCCAAGTCTGTTGATGCATCCGCCTCTGGGGTGAGGCCGGCTACTCCCCGATGACGGGATGCTGATAGTCCCCCGCCCCACTCATCGCAAGCCCCGGAACGTCGCGGTTTTTTGCGAATGCATCGCAGGCGGCGCTGGCATGGCAGGCTATGATTCAAGGATCCCTCGCTACGCTCGGGATGACACCGGTTTTGTCTTTGGCGCACCTACGCCAATTCCAACAATAGTGTCATCCCGAGCGGAGCGAGGGATCCTTCACTTACGGGTGCGGACCCCAGGGCGCCGCGTTCAACAGCTTCACCTCCTGGCTCATCACGAGGGGACGGAACTTGACCGCGAAGCCGTCCATGAAGGCCGGGTCGGCGAAGACGGCGGCCCAGTGACGGCGCCGGTGGGCATCGTCCTCGAACTTCCAGAGATGGACGAGCTGGTTGATCGTGCCGGTGTCGCCCTGGAAATAGCCGACGAGGTTCTTGGCGTGACCGCCCTTGTCGAGCGCCGGGAAGCCGAACTCCTGGTAGAGCTTCACGGCTTCGCCCATCTTGCCGACATAGAGCGTGTAGGTCCTGAGTTCGTACAGCGCCATCTCGTCTCCCCTGCGAAAAGAAAGTTCAGCTGATCGCCTGCCGGGCCAGCTTGGTGTCGACCACGTCCTCGAAGGCGATATCGCGCGACAGGATTCCCGAGGAGCGCATGGCGGCGTGCAGCCGGTCATAGCCTTCGCGTCGGATGACAGGATCGCGGCCCCACAGTTCGAGTGCGCGATAGCGGTCGATGCAGGCGGCGAACAGGTCGCGCGGAACATCGGGAAAGAACGACTGCACGACGTCCACGATTTCGAGCGACGGTGCTGTGGCAAACCATTTCAGAGTCGCATCCATGCCGCGGATCATGCGCGCGAGGTCGTCGGCGCGATCGGTGAGGACGCCGCGCCGCGTCACCAGGGTCGTATAGGCGGTCAGGCCGCGATCCGCGGCGGCGTTCCAGATGTGCCCGGCGCCCGTGGAAACAAGGTTCTCGGCGTAGGGCTGGAAGACCTGCACGGCGTCGACCCTGCCTTCACGCAACGCCGCCTCGTTCTCGCCCATGCTCTTGTCGTCGATGCGGTCGACCTTCGCGGGATCGACGCCGGCGCGGCGCAGGTCGTCCTGCAGGCAGACCCAAGGGGTCGGCACTTCCGAGACGGTCGCCAGCTTCACCGACAGCAGATCGGCCAACTTGAAATCCGGGCGCGGCGTCGCGCCCACCACGAAGAACGGATCGCGCGCCACCACGTCGCAGAAGCAGACGAGGTTCGAGGCCGGGTCCTTGTCGCGCGCGATCAGGACGCGCAGCGGCCCGCCCCACATCACGTCGACCTCGCCGGCGCGCAGCGCCCGGGCGGCCTCCAGCGGGTCGGATGAGGGCCGCAGCTCGACCTCGACACCGGCTCGGGTGAAGGCACCGCTGGCATGGGCGGCATAGAAGGGAGCGTAGAACAGCGCGCGGAAATTCTCGGACAGGACGATGGTCATGCACCGATCGTAACACAGGCCCATCTCCCGCCGCACGGTCCGGCGTGCTAGGCCTTGGGCATGGCGAAATCCAAGGCTCCCGCGACGACCCCGGCGGATGGCGACAAGCCGCTCCGCCACCTCTACCTGATCGACGGCTCGGGCTATCTGTTCCGCGCGTATCACGCCCTGCCGCCGATGAACCGGCCCGACGGGACGCCGATCAACGCCGTGTTCGGCTTCTGCCGCATGTTGGTGGCCGACCTGCTGGACAATCCCGAGATCGACCATATCGCGATGATCCTCGACGCCGGCAGCGTCACCTTCCGCAACCAGATCTACGACAAGTACAAGGCCAACCGGCCCGATCCGCCGGAGGACCTGATCCCGCAATTCCCGCTGATCCGCGAGGCCGCGCGCGCGTTCAACGTCACGGTGTGCGAACTCGAGGGCTACGAGGCCGACGACCTGATCGCCACCTATGCCCGCATGGCCGTCGAGGCCGGCGGCACCTGCACGATCGTCTCCTCCGACAAGGACCTGATGCAGCTGGTGCGGCCGGGCGTCGAGCTGATGGACCCGATCAAGAAGATCAAGCTCGGGCCCGAGGCGGTGTTCGAGAAATTCGGCGTGACGCCGGACAAGGTCGTCGACGTACAGGCGCTGGCCGGCGATTCAACCGACAACGTGCCGGGCGCGCCGGGCATCGGCATCAAGACCGCCGCCCAGCTGATCAACGAGTACGGCACCCTCGAAGCGCTGCTGGAGCGTACGAAGGAGATCAAACAGCCGAAGCGGCGCGAATCGCTGGAGAACAATGCCGAGCTGATCCGCATCTCCAAGCAGCTCGTGACCTTGCGCGACGACGTGCCGACACCGGCTGAGCCCGAAGCCTTCGACAAGCGCAGGCCCGATCCCAACGTGCTGCTGCCCTGGCTGGAGCAGCAGGGTTTCAGGACTCTGCTGCAGCGCTTCACCGGCGAACTGGGCGAGGCGACCGCACCGGTGACGCCGGCCTCCGCGTCCGCGCCGGTGAAGAAGGCCGAACCTACGCCCGCTCCCGCCGCCTCCTCGTCTAAGAAGCCCAATCGGGACTTCACGGCGGCCGACTACGAGCTGATCCAGGACGAGAAGCTGCTCGACGAATGGATCGCCGAGGCGACCAAGGCGGGCACGGTGGCGTTCGACTGCGAGACCGACGGGCTCGATTCCAACAATGCTGGGCTGGTCGGCGTGTCGCTGGCCCTGCTCGAAGGACCGTGGGGCGACGTCAACTCGACGCGCCGGCGCGCCGCCTACCTGCCGCTGATGCATCGCGTCCCCGGCGCAGCCGCGCAGGGCGCGCTCGATCTTTTGGGCGACGGCGGCGACAAGGATGCGGGCAAGCTGCTCGAGGGGCAGATCCCCTTCAAGACCGCGATCGAAAAGCTGAAGCCGCTCCTGGAAGACCCGGCGGTGCTGAAGGTCGGCCAGAACATCAAGTACGACATGGCGGTGTTCCGCCGGCATGGCGTCGAGATCGGCCCGGTCGACGACACGATGCTGATCTCGTTCGTCCTGGACGCCGGCAGGAACAATCACGGCATGGACGAGCTGGCCGAGCTGCATCTCGGCCAGAAGACCATCAAGTTCTCCGACGTGGCCGGCAGCGGCGCCAAGCAGGTGACCTTCGACAAGGTGCCGCTCGACAAGGCGCGCGACTATGCCGCCGAGGACGCCGACGTTACCATGCAGCTGTGGGCGCGCCTCAAGCCGCGCCTCGTCCCCGAGCGCGTCACCTCGATGTATGAGACGATCGAGCGTCCGCTAATCCCGGTCCTGCTGTCGATGGAAGCCGCCGGCATCAAGGTCGACGCACTGAAGCTCAAGGGGCTGAGCGCCGACTTCGAGAAGCGGCTGGCCGAACTCGAGGGCGAGATCCACAAGATCGCCGGCCGCGAGTTCAACGTCGGCTCGCCCAAGCAGCTGGGCGAAATCCTGTTCGACGAGCAGAAGCTGCCCGGCGGCAAGCGCAACAAGAACGGCTCCTGGGCGACCGACGCCTCGGTTCTCGACGACCTCGCGGCACAGGGCCATCCGCTGCCGGTGAAGATCCTGGAGCACCGCCAGCTCGCCAAGCTCAAGGGCACCTACACCGACGCGCTGGTGCGCCAGGTCGATGCGAAGACCGGCCGCGTCCACACCTCCTATCACATGACCGGCGCCGCGACGGGACGCCTCGCCTCGACCGATCCCAACCTGCAGAACATCCCGGTGCGCAGCGAGGAAGGCCGCAAGATCCGCCAGGCCTTCATTGCCGAGGCCGGCCACAAGCTGCTCAGCGCCGACTATTCGCAGATCGAGCTGCGCCTGCTGGCGCATGTCGCCGACATCCCGGAACTGAAGGCGGCTTTTGCGCGCGGTGACGACATTCACGCGATGACCGCGAGCGAAATGTTCGGCGTGCCGGTGAAAGGCATGGACCCGCTGATGCGCCGCCGTGCCAAGGCGATCAACTTCGGCATCATTTACGGCATCTCTGCCTTCGGCCTCGCCAACCAACTCGGCATCGGCCAGCAGGAGGCCAAGGAATATATCGGCAAGTATTTCCAGCGCTATCCCGGCATCCGCGACTACATGGATCGGACCAAGGACTATGCACGCAAGCACGGCTATGTGCTGACGCCGTTCGGCCGCAAGATCCACCTGCGCTTCATCCACGACAAGAGCCAGGGCATGCGCGCCTTCGCCGAACGCGCCGCGATCAACGCGCCGCTGCAGGGAGGCGGCGCCGACATCATCAAGCGCGCCATGATCCGCCTGCCAGGCGCCCTCGCCGCCGCCAAGCTCAACGCGAGGATGCTGCTGCAGGTCCACGACGAACTGCTGTTCGAAGTGCCCGAGAAGGAACTCGACAAGACTAGGGACGTGACCCGCAAGATCATGGAAAGCGCCGCCTCCCTTACCGTCCCGCTGGTCGTAGACACCGGCGTCGGCGAAAACTGGGCGGCGGCGCACTAGAGCGGCGCATGATCCGCCTGAAATCTGCGCTGCTTGCTCTGATCGCGTCGCTCGGAGCGACGGAATCAGGCGCTCAGGTTTCTCCGCTGTGGGAAAGCCGTCCCGGGAACGCGCTTCCCTGGTATTCGACGGTCTTCATCGGTCAAGGCAAGTGGAGCGATCGGGATGTCCTTTTGCGAACAGCTACGAATCCAGAACCTGCCGTTGCGCAGTTCAAGGATCGTGCCGCACGGGATGGCGATGTCCTGCGCCTGAGACTCGAGGGAGATCGCATCCTCAAGATTTTCGATGAAGGCCATTGCCGCGGATTCGCGACATGCCTCCGCCATCGTCTGAGCGATTGGTTGCCCAAGCTTCACTACTACGTCGTCGACGTGACGCATGGTGAGGGTAGCTGGGTATATATGATCCGCGAGAGCGACGGTCTCGTCGTAGCGGTCTCGGCATCGCCCGTTTTATCGCCGGATGGTCGATATGCAATCGCCTCCGATCCTTCGGTCGCCAATGGCGGTGGCCAAACACAACTCCTCGACATGCGGACCGATCCGCCGACAGTCCACCCTGTCGCTATCGGGTCGTCTACGTGCGCTGCACATACTGGGCTGATTACACTAGGTCCCGATCCGGTCTGGCTCGGAGATGCCCAGGTCGTATTCAACGCAGCAGATGTCACTTCCAAAGATGGAACGAGGAAAGCCAGGCTGACACTGCGGATCGTCGACGGGAAGCCGGAATGGGAATGCTGAATTCAAGAACAGCGATGCGCGGCTTGTTCGCCTTGATTCTTGCAGCGACCACCTCCGGGACGCTGGCGCAGGAGACGCGCGTCCTACCGCCGTTCATCGCCTCTTCTATCGCCGTAATCGTCAACGAGGGCTGCTGCACCTGGCAGAAGCAGGATGTCCCAGTTCCGGACAGTGCAGACCGGGAGGCCCTGGAGAAGTTGCGCGACCGTGCCTATCGCAACGGCATTGTGCTTCAGCTCCAGCTCGACCGCGATCGATCCCTGAAGTTCATCGACAATACGAGCATCGGTGATACTTGCGAGGGATATGCTGGCTGCCGAAAGCATCGACTGATTGAGTATTGGCCCAAGCATCGCCAATACATCGTCGAGGTCGCACTTTGGGAAGGACGGGCAGCATTCCTGGTTTCTGCTCGGGACGGCCGCCTCACGCCGGTGTCCGCACCACCCGTTCTGTCGCCATCCGGTCGCTACGCAGTTGCGGCCGACCTGTCGCCAGCCTACGGCAATGGCTTGCAGATCATCGACCTTGACGCAATTCCTCCAACCGTTCTTGACGTGAAGACTATGCCCGTTTGTCCCGGAACGAAGCCGCAATCCTGGCTACGGCCCGATCCCCGTTGGCTCGACGATACACGCATCATCTTCGAAGGGACCCTCGATCCCGTCCAGTTCGACCCGGACGTCAAACACATCCTGCGCATCGTCGACGGGAGGCCGGAATGGGAATGCTGAATTCAAGGAGAGTGAAACGATGAAAATCTGGGGCCGTGCCAATTCGATCAACGTGATGAAGGTGCTGTGGTGCGCCGACGAATGCGGGATCAAGTACGAGCGCGAGGACGTCGGCGGGGCGTTCGGGGGCAACGACCAGAAATGGTACCTCGACATGAACCCGAACGGCGTCGTGCCGACCATCGACGTGGGCGGGCGCATCATCTGGGAAAGCAATTCGGCGGTGCGCTATCTCGCGGCCCGGCATGCCGCGGGCAGCCTGTGGCCCACCGATCCCGGCCTGCGCAGCGAGGCCGACCGCTGGATGGACTGGCAGCTCAGCACCATCGCCGAGCCGATGCGCATCGCCTTCTGGGGCCTGATCCGCACGCCCCCCGAGAAGCGCGACATGACAGCGATCGGCAAGGCCGCCGCAGAGGCCGGCAGACTGTTCGGCCGGCTCGAAGGCTGGCTCGCGGGCCGTCGCTACGTCGCGGGCGACCAGTTCACGATGGGCGACATCCCGGTCGGCTGCTTCGTCCATCGCTGGTATGCGCTGGAAATCGAACGCCCGGACCTGAAGAACGTCCGGGCGTGGTACGAGCGGCTCACGACGCGCCCGGCCTATGCCAGGCACGTCATGATCAAGCTGACCTGAGGGCCGCTACTTGCGCTTCGGGAGCTTGGAGCTCTCGGCGACGATGGCGCGATCGACCACCGTGAACAGGTAGGCGTCCGGCGACAGGGTGCAGCCGCCGCGCACCAAATGGGCGAGCTGGGCACCCTGCTCGCCATCGGGAACCATGACGCCACGCACCCGCGCCGAATGTTCCGCAAGGAGCACGGCCAGCGCCTTGCGGGCTTCCGGATTCATGGCATGCGCTTCGCGGCAGGTGATGTAGGCCGCCTGGTCGAAGTTGAGCGGCGGCATGGCGGCTTGCTGGGCGGACGCCGAGACGGCGATGACACTTCCGACCGAGAGGGCACCGAGCGCGAGGAGAAGCCTGAAGGTCATGTGGATCTCCCCCTTACTTGCTGTTGCCGATGGCGGTGCCACCGATATAGCCGACCGCGCCACCGATCAGGCCGGCGCCGACCACCGCGCCGAAGCTACCGCCGGTCGCCAGGCCGATGCCGGTACCGGCCGCGGCGCCGACCAGCGCGCCGGTCTGGCCGTCCGACAGGTTGCTGGTGTTGCAGCCACCCAGGAAGCCCGCTGCCACGATCAGCGTCAGGACCTTCGTCTTCATCACACTCTCCCCTTCACCACGACGCCCCCCGTTACGGAGGCGTCATATCCGCCTTCACCCAACCCTTATCAGGATTGAAGGTGTTGATCATGCCGGCTTTTTGCGCCGTCTCCGGGCCCAGGTCCTGCTGATAGACCTCGCCCTTGTAGTCGACGATGAAGGTCATCACCCCGGTCACGCCATAGCGCACCGGCCAGGCGATGGCGCCGAAGCCGCCGATCATGCGGCCGTTGACGATGTAGTCGCGGGCGCCGCCCGGGGCCGCTTGGCCCTGGCCGTAGAGCAGGCGGAAGTAGTAGCCGTAATGGCCGTCCGGCGCGTTGCCGTCGACCTGGGCGCGGGCGACCGCCGGTCCGAGCGGGCTCTGCGGCTCGCCCGGCTTGGCCTGCCAGTAGAGCCCGTCCTTGCGGCCCGGCGAGCTGAGGAGGCGCCGTGCATAGACCGGCGAGCCGGTCTTCATCGGATCCATCGCCGCGTAGTCGCGCTGGGCATCGACGATGGCCAGCATCGTCTGCACCACGGCGGCTTCGTCATGCCCGATCTGGCGCAGGCGCATCTCGCGCCAGCCAGCGACCGGATCGAAGCGCCATTCCGCGCCGTCCTTCACGAGCGGGATCGGCAAGGTCCAGCCGGCCTTGCCGGCCATGATCGTCGCCTTGTCGCCGGAGACCTTGACCTCGTGGCTTTCGTCCCAGGCCGCGAGATAGGCCTTCCTGCGCTCCTGGCGCTGCTCGGAGGTGGCCGGGACGAACTCGCCCCATTGCGGTCCCAGCAGAGTCCCCAGCGCCTTCTGGTCGCCCTTGCGGACCGCGTCGGTGAACGCGTCGGCGGCCGCCTCGGCCGTCGGAAAGCCCTGGAGCTTGGCCGCCTGCTGGGCGATCCCGCCGCCGGCCAGGCCCCCGGCAACGCCGACGAACACGACAAGGGCCAGCAGTCCACGCCGGAACATCGAGCCGCTCATCGCCGTCCTCCGCCAAATCTTTCACCACCACCGCCACGGTCACCGCCGCCCCAGCTGCGGTTGCCCCAGGATTGGCTGCCGCGGTCGAAGTCGCGGCTGGCGCCGCTGCCGCCTCGGTTGATGTCGCCGAACGCACCGCGCTCGCCGGCCGTCCGATTTTCGAAGCTGCGATTTTCCGCCGGCCGCGCCTCGGCGCCGCGATTCTGCACGCCCTCCGCGCCGCGCCCGTCGAGCTGGCCGCGGAACTGCTGGCGCTGTGCCGCCGAATCGGGGCGATGCTGGCCGAATTCCTGGCGCTCGGCCGGCGTGCGGTAAGGCACGCCGTCGCGATGCGCCGGATCGTGGTTCCACTGGCCGTTGCGATAACGGTCAGCGTTGAAGTTGTTGGTGATGCTGGTCGCCCGGTTGACGTTCACGGTCGTGTAGCTGTTGCCCCAGCCGCCGCCGCCATAGCCCCAGTGCCAGCCGCCGAACATCGCGGCACCCGCCGCGACGCCCAGGCCGAACATCATGCCGGTCATCAGCGCCGCGCCATAGTTGGGCGGCGGCGGATAATAGGGCGGTGGATAGGCCGGATAGGGCCAGGGGCCATAGGCCCAGGCCGGATTGTAGTAGGGAACGTAGAGCAGCTCGGGATTGGCCGGCTCGATGACGATCGCGTTGGCGCCGCCGCTCGACTGCGTCGTCACCGTCTGCTGCGGGGTCGACTTCAGGTTGCCGGCGGCCTGCGCCTTGGCGCGCAGGCGCTGGACCGCCGTCGCGACGTCCTTCTGCTGGCCGATCATCGCGTCGCCGAGCTTCTGGGTCCAGTCGAGCTGGTTGCTCATCATCTGCAGCGTTTGCGGAAACGCGACGAGCGACTTCACGCTGACGTCCCAGCTCTTGTCCTTCACCGCCGCGACCGCAGCATCGCCCTTGAGGTTCGGGTTGGCCTGCGACCACCGCGCCGCCTCGACGACCTCGAGGGGATAGGTCGACGCCATCAGGACCTGCGACAGCAGCGCGTCGGGGTAGAGGGCGACGGGCGCCAGCATCTGGTCGAGCTGCTCGGTGGTGAACGGCTTGTTGGACTCCTGCGCGCGCAGTCCATGGAACGGAGCGAGAGCGAGCGCGGCCGTCGACAAGGCAAGAAATTTGCGTCGTTCCATGTGCGGCTCGTTCCTTCAAATTGCCAAAGAAGAGGACGGCGGCACACTACCGGCGATGACCATATTCCGTCCAGCGCAGCACCTCGTCACAGGAGGCGATACACCTGCTCCGGCTCGTCCCTGCCCTTCACGTGCCGCAGCTCCGGCTTGGGCAGTTCACCCAGCGCCTCGGGGCGCTTCATCGCCGCGATCGTGTCGCCGCTGACCAGGACGATCACGTCCTCGTCGGGAGCCATGAATTCCTTGCCGAGCTGTTCGAAGCGCTGCGCCACGTTCACCGTGTCGCCGACCACGGTGTAGTTGACCCGACCCGGCGCGCCGATGTTGCCGACGATCACCGGACCCGAATGGATGCCGACACGCAGGCGGACGGGCGTCTGGCCGGCGGCAATACGCTGAAGATTGTCCTCGTGCACGACTCGACCCATTTCGAGCGCGGCATGGACCGCATGGTCGGCATGGTCCTCCATGGTCGAGAGGCCGCCCCACACCGCCATCACGCAGTCGCCGATATACTTGTCGATCACGCCCTGGTCGTTCTCGATGCAGCTGCCCAGCAGGGCGAAATGATGGTTGAGCATGTCGGCCGTTTCCTGCTCCGGCAGCTCCTCGGCCTGCGGCGTGAACCCCACGATGTCGGTGAACATCACCGTGACGACCCGTCGACGCGATGCCACCGCATCCTCACCGAGTTCCATCAATCCGAAGACGAGACGGCGCGGCACATAGGCGCCGAACCATTTCAGCGCGCCGCGCGCCTTGTCGAGGCTGTGGCCGGCATCGTCGATCTCGCGCAATCGCGACGAGCGATGGAACGGCTCGTCGAACTTGAGCTGCTCGATCAGCTCGGCCGCCGAGGTCAGGGTGCGGATGGAGCGCGCCATGCTGAGGCCCATGACCAGCGCCAGCAGCGCGGCGACGGCCAGCGTGATGCCGCCCACGATCGCCCCGTTGGTCAGCCGGTCGAGGTCGCCGGTCGCGTCCTCGATCGGGAAATACTGCCCGACCAGCCAGGGCTCGGGCCCGAACCGCCTGAGCTCGCGGTAGACGAACACCCATTGTCGCCCCCCTTCCTCGACGACATGGCCGAGCGACCCCAGCGCCCGGTCGATCCGCGGCGAACGCACCGGCGGATCCCAGATCTTCGCGAGGACCGGATCGTCCACCTCCTTGATCGTGGGCAGGGGCCGCTTTTCGGAGAGGCCGAGCCCGCGGGGATCGATCAGCCGGCGTGAGGCCAGGACATGGTCGCGGCCGACCAGGATGAAATAGCGCCCGTCACCGCCCCGGACCGGATCGCCGATGAGATAGGAGAGATCGCCGACCGCCACCGTGGCGATCAGGCCGCCGATGAAGGCATTGTCGATGCGCCGCACCGGCGTGCGCACGTTCACCACCGGCTGCTTGATCGTCTCGCTCCAGAACAGGGCGCCCCAGAAGGTTTCCTGCGCCGTCTGGAGCTGCCGGAAGCGTTCCATGCCCTGCGGCTGGCCGATGAGCGAGAGTGATTCGCGTTCGATCGTGCCGTTGGGCTCGCGCACGGCGCGGTGGAGCTGGAGATCGAGCGTGGCGAAGCCGACCGCCGAGACGGCGGGTACCTGCTGCATCATCACGGCCAGCAGTTCACGCACCGCGACCGGCGATTCGATGTCGATTCGCCCCCCGGCGGCGAGGGCCGCGATCAGCTCGAGCTGCTCGCTCACCGGATCGAGGCGGCTGCGGACCAGCGCCACCTGGGAATCGACGACGCGGGCGGCCCGGTCGACCAGCAGCCGTTCGGCGGTGCCGGTCGCGCCCGCGAGCACGACGATGTAGGCGATGCCGGAAATAAGCGAGAGCGAAACGAAGGCAAGCGCCAGTGCGGCAACCATCGGCAATCGCCAGGGGCGGCGCACGGCGGCTTTCGCAGGGGACGTTTCGGTTATCTGGCTCACGCGGCGGACATCATAGGATGTCCGCCGCGCGGAAGCGATGTCCCGGCAGAGGTCAGGCGGCGGCGCGGATGGCCGACTTGTTGACCTTGTCGTCGACGTGGCCCTCGAACTGCTGGAAGTTCTTCTCGAAGCGCTGGGCGACGTCGCGAGCGGCGATGTCGTAGGCCTTCTTGTCCGTCCAGGTGTTCTTCGGGTTCAGCACCTCGCCCGGCACGTCCGGGCAGGCGCTCGGCACCTGCATGCCGAAGTGCGGATCGGCCGAGGAGGAGACAGAGGCCAGCGAGCCGTCGAGCGCGGCGCGCACCATTGCGCGCGTGTGGCGGATCGACATGCGCTCGCCGACGCCGAAGCCGCCGCCCGACCAGCCAGTGTTGACCAGCCAGCACTTCACGTTCTGACGGGCCATCTTCTCGCCCAGCATCTTGGCGTAGACGGTCGGGTGACGCGGCATGAACGGCGCACCGAAGCAGGTCGAGAAGGTCGCCTGCGGCTCGGTCACACCCTTCTCGGTGCCGGCGACGCGCGCCGTGTAGCCCGAGAGGAAGTGGTACATCGCCTGCTCCGGCGAGAGCCGCGAAATCGGCGGCAGCACGCCGAACGCGTCGGCCGTCAGCATCACGATGTTCTCGGGCGTGCCGGCGATGCCGGTGGCCGAGGCGTTGGGGATGAAGTCGAGCGGATAGCAGGCGCGGGTGTTTTCGGTATGGACGCCGTCGTCGAGGTCGAGGCGGCCGGTCGCCGGATCGATCACCACGTTTTCGAGCACCGTGCCGAAACGGCCCGTGGTGGCATAGATCTCCGGTTCGGCCTCGCGGCTGAGCTTGATGACCTTGGCGTAACAGCCGCCCTCGAAATTGAACAGGCTGTCCTCGGCCCAGCCATGCTCGTCGTCGCCGATCAGCGTGCGCGTCGGATCGGCCGACAGCGTGGTCTTTCCGGTGCCCGACAGGCCGAAGAAGACCGCGACATCGCCGTTCGGACCGACATTGGCGGAAGCATGCATCGGCAGGACGTTCTTGTCCGGCAGCAGGTAGTTCAGGATCGTGAACACCGACTTCTTGATCTCGCCGGCATACCAGGTGCCGCAGATCGCCACGACGCGATCGGTGAAGTTCACGAGGATGGCGCAATCGGAGGCCGTACCGTCGAGCTTCGGGTCGGCCTGGAACCCCGGCAGGTTCAGGATGGTGAATTCGGGCTTGAAGCCCTCGAGCTCCTCCGCCGCCGGGCGCAGGAACATGTTGCGGGCGAAGAGATTGTGCCACGCCGTCTCGTTGACCACACGCACGCCGATGCGATGCGCGGGGTCGGCGCCGGCCCAGCAGTCGCGCACGAAGAGGTCGCGCCGCTGCGCATAGGCGATCATGCGGTTGTAGAGCGCGCGATACTGGCCGGGCGTGATGGGCTTGTTGGTCTTGCCCCAGTCGATGCGGCCCTTGCTCTCGGAGTCCTCGACGATGAACTTGTCGTTGGGCGAGCGACCGGTATGCAGACCGGTCCGCACCACCAGCGCCCCGCCCTCGGCCACCACGCCTTCATGCCGGCGAATCGCTTCCTGGTAGAGCGCGGGAACCTGGAGGTTCCAGTAGACATTGCTCAGGTTCTTGAGTCCGAGCGCTTCCAGTCCAAACTTGGGTACGATGAAGCCCGCCTGATGCACAGCGTTTCTCCTGCTTTCCGGCCGATCCGAATGGCGAAGGTATTACAATACTATGCGCTACTGGCAGGGCCGCAGGGAGGCAAGTCCCTTGCGACAAGTTAGTGTCGGCCGGCGTGTGAATCCGCTTTCGCATCCGCGAGAAGAATGCTGCGACGCGAAACCGACAGGCTGGCGCGGTGCATATCAGGGCATCGCACGGGCCTTGCCCACCAGGGCGACCAGGACCTTGCGCGCCTCGCCGGCCGCCTGCAGCGGCGCCTCGAACGCAAGACGGGCGACGTTTCCTGCTCGCCGCAGGTCGATCCCCTCGGAATCGATCCCCGTCATCCTCCAGCCCTCGCCGGCCAAGCCGATCAACTTTGCGGCATAAAGCTGAACCGCCTCCGCATGATCGGCATTCATATGCTCGACGATGCCCGCCTCGGCACCGGCAAGGCCCGCGGCCTGCGGCGGAACGAGTTCGGCCCTGTCGATCCAGCGGATCTTGCCGAACCCGCCCACCAGGTGGGCCCGCTCAACCGCGATGCGATAGAAGCCGAAATCCTTGAATCCCGCGTAGAGCGCGGCGTCCGGATGCCGCGCCAGGAAACGCGCCTTCAGCCGTTCGTCGGCGGTCCGCTCGGCTCGGCCGAGCACGGTTGCCCGCGGGCCCGTCAGCGGCTGGTCGAGCCCGCCGGTGCCGTCGAACAGCAGGGAGACGCGGTCGTCCGCCTTGATCGCCTTGGTATGTTCAGCCATATCGCTGATCAGAAGGATCGGCGACAGGTCGTGGTCGACCGCGACCAGTACCAGGGAGGCATAGGGCCAGCTGGCCGGTTCGGCCGGCAGGGCGGTGGCCAGGGAAGCCCGGTCGAGGGCGCGCAAGAGGCCGCGCACGGTGCGGGGCATGTCGTCTTGGGTCATGTTCGGATCAAAAAAGCCGCAATTGTTCGTTGAGTATTGCGGGCCGGGAAGGCGGCGGCGACGGCCCGGTCCATGATAGCATGCTATAGAAGCCGTTGTCCGCTGCAGGAGAAGCCAGCCCGTGCGCAAGACCATCGCCCTCGTCGACGACGACCGCAACATCCTCACATCGGTGTCGATGCTGCTCGAAGCCGAAGGGTTTCAGATCAAGACCTACAATGACGGTGCATCGGCTCTGGAAGGCCTCAACCAGTCACCCCCGGATCTCGGCATCTTCGACATCAAGATGCCCCGGATGGACGGGATGGAACTCCTGAACCGCATTCGCAAGACGCAGCAGTTCCCGGTCATCTTCCTCACGTCGAAGGACGAGGAGATCGACGAGGTGCTGGGCCTGCGCATGGGCGCCGACGATTTCATCCGCAAGCCGTTCTCGCAGCGCCTGTTGCTGGAGCGCATCCGCGCCGTGCTGCGTCGGGCCGATGTCGGCGGCGCCAAGGGTGAAGCCGCCGCCGAGCGAATCGTACGCGGCGAACTGGTCCTCGACCCCAGTCGCCATCAATGCACCTGGAAGGGCAAGGAGGTGCACCTCACGGTCACCGAGTTCCTGCTCCTGAAGTCGCTCGCAGAGCGGCCCGGCCATGTGAAGAACCGCGACCAGCTCATGGACGCGGCCTACGGCGAGACGATCTACGTCGACGACCGCACCATCGACAGCCACATCAAGCGCGTCCGCCGCAAGTTCCGCGAGGTCGATGGCGAGTTCGAGCAGATCGAAACGCTGTATGGCATCGGATATCGATACCGCGACTCCTGAGCCCGGCGCTCGGCCGCGCGGGCATCAGACCTCAGGTTCCCGGATCGTCGCGGCGCTCGGCCGCCTGCTCTCGCGCGTGTCGCGCACGGCGCCCGTGACCGGCGCGCCGGCATCGGGCAATGCTGCCGAATCGCCGTCGTTGCTGCGTCGGCGCCGCAGCGCCGGCCGCGGCTACTCGCCGCTCACGCGACGCATCCTGCTGCTCAACCTCATCCCGGTCGCGCTGCTCACCCTCGGCGCCGTCTACCTCAGCGACTACGAAGAGGAGCTGATCGACACCGAACTCGCCTCGCTGCTGGTGCAGGGCGAGATGGTGGCGGCCGGCATCGGCGAGGTCGCGGTGGTCGGCGGCGAAACCACGGTGAACCGCATGGACGCCGACGCCGCGCGCCAGTTGCTGACGCGGCTGGTTCGGCCGACCGGCGTGCGGGCGCGGCTGTTCAGCGAGACCGGCGAGCTGCTGGGCGATTCGGCGATGCTGAACGAGGCGGGACGCATCCATGTCGTGCCGCTGCCGCCGCCCGAGGTGCCGGCCGAGGCCGAAGCCCAGGCAAGCATCGGCGAGCGCATCAGCGACTGGCTGGCCCGCCAGCTTTCCCGTGTCGACCACTACCCCGACTATGTCGAGAAGCCCGTACCGACCCTGCGCGACTTCCCCGAGGCGGCCAGCGCGCTGCGCGGCTTCAATGCGTCGGCCGTGCGCAGCGCCGGTCAGGGGCGGCTGATGCTGAGCGCGGCGGTACCGGTCCAGCGCTACAAGCAGGTGCTGGGCGCCCTCCTCCTGACGCGCGACAACCGCGCCATCGCCGCCTCGTTGCGCGAGGTCCGCTACGACATGCTGACCATCGCCGCGGCGGCGCTCGGCATCACCGTGCTGCTGTCCCTCTATCTCGCCGGCACCATCACCCAGCCGATCGTGCGCCTCGCCCGCGCCGCCGACGAGGTCCGCCTGGCGCGCGAGAGCCGGCCGGCAATTCCCGACCTCGGCAAGCGCGGCGACGAGATCGGCGACCTGAACGATGCGCTGCGGTCGATGACCGAGGCTCTATGGCTGCGCATCAACACGATCGAGAGCTTCGCCGCCGATGTCGCACACGAGCTCAAGAATCCGCTGACGTCGCTGCGCTCCGCGATCGAGATGGCGGGACACCCCAATCTCGACGCGGAACGCCGCGCCAAGCTGATGGCGATCGTCATGGACGACATCAACCGGCTCAACCGGCTGATCTCCGACATCTCCGACGCCTCGCGGCTCGACGCCGAATTGATGCGCGGCGAGGTGAGGCCGGTCGACCTCGACAAGCTGCTGCGTGACATGGTCCACCACTATGCGGTGACCGCGAACCAGAAGTCCGGCGTCGAGGTCGAGTTCCGGGTGGCCGCCAATCCGCCGTTCATGGCGCACGGTCACGACGGTCGCTACGGCCAGGTGTTCCGCAACGTCATCGACAATGCCCTCTCCTTCGCGCCCAAGGGTTCGCGCATCCTCGTCGAGTTGGGCCGCGAATCCCGAAACGGGCCGTTCGTCGTCACCATCGACGACGAGGGTCTGGGCATTCCCGAGGACAATCTCGAATCGATCTTCCAGCGCTTCTACTCCGAGCGTCCGACCGAGCATTTCGGCCAGCATTCCGGCCTCGGCCTGTCGATCTGCCGCCAGATCGTCGAGACCTATGGCGGCACGATCACGGCCACCAACCGGCGCGGCCCCGATGGCAGGGTGCTGGGCGCCCGCTTCACCGTCCGGCTGCCCGCGGCCAGCGGACGCAAGTGACGATCCGGATGGCGATCAAGGTCACGACATACGTTCACGCCACCTGCGTCGCCCTGCGTGCCGGCCGGAACTGGCGCGGCATCCTGCTGCGGGGGCCGTCGGGCGCCGGCAAGTCCGACCTCGCCCTTCGTCTCGTCGAAGCAGGCGGCCGACTGGTGGCGGACGACCAGACGGCGCTCGTCCGGCAAGGAAGCGGCCTGGTCGCCACGCCACCCGGCACGCTGGCGGGCCTGCTGGAAGTGCGCGGCGTCGGCATCGTGAAGCTCGGCCGCTCCCAGCTTCTCGCCCGGGCGACGATCGCGCTGCTGGTGGATCTCGTATCGCCGGAGCGCATCGAACGCCTGCCCGATCGGGCGCGGGAGACGCTGCTCGGTGTCGACCTGCCGGTCGTGGCGCTGGCGCCCTTCGAGGCCTCCGCTCCGGCGAAGTTGCGCCTTGCCCTCGCCCGAACCACGGCGGCATGATCCCGGGCGCGCCGCTCATGCCAGACAGTCCCACCTCTTCCGCTTCCGACACGACGCGCGATGCGCGCCGGCCGTTCGTCGTGGTCACCGGCCTGTCCGGCGCGGGGCGTGCGACGGCGCTGAACGTCCTCGACGACCTGGGCTACGTCGCCGTCGACAACGTTCCGCTTCAGCTGCTCGACGACCTCATGCGCTCGACCGGCGGCGAGGCGGGCGCAAGCGCCCAGCCGCTGGCGCTGGGCATCGACACCCGCACCTTCGGCTTCGACGCACGGGAACTGGCCGCGCGCATCCGCGAGCTGCGGAACCGTCCCGACCTCGCCGCGCGGCTCCTCTTCCTCGAGGCCGACACCGAGACGCTGCAGCGCCGCTACACCGAAACCCGCCGTCCCCATCCGCTGGCCCCGGACCGTCCCGTGGTCGACGGCATCAGCGAGGAGCGCCGGCAGATCGGCTGGATGGGCGACGTGGCGGATCTCACCGTCGACACCACTTCGTTGTCGCCGCATCGCCTGAAGCAGATCCTGACCGGGCACTTCGGGCTCGGGCGCTCAGTCGGCACCCGCATTTCCGTGATGTCGTTCTCGTTCCGCCGCGGCCTGCCGCGCGAGGCCGACCTGGTATTCGACGTCCGGTTCCTGAAGAACCCCCACTACGATCCGGCACTGAAGCCCCTGACGGGCCGCGATCCGGCGGTTGCGGCCTTCATCGCAACCGACCCCGACTACCGTCCGTTCGTGGACAGGCTGAAGGCCCTGATCGGGCCGCTGCTGCCGCGATTCGATTCGGAGGGCAAGAGCTATCTGACCATCGCCGTCGGCTGCACCGGCGGCAAGCACCGGTCCGTGGCGCTGGCGGAGGAGCTTGCAGACTGGTTGCGAAGCGCCGGCCGGTCCGTCACTCTCTCGCACCGGGACGTCGGGGCGGCCGGGGAGGCCGGTGGCGCAGGGTAGAAGAACGAATGATTGGTATCGTACTCGTGACTCACGGCAATCTGGCGCAGGAATTCAAAGCCGCGCTGGAACATGTCGTCGGTCCGCAGCAGTGCATGTCGACCGTCTGCATAGGCGCCGACGACGACATGGAGAAACGCCGCGGGGAAATACTGGAGCGCGTGCGGGCCTGTGAGACGGGCGAGGGTGTCATCGTACTGACCGACATGTTCGGCGGCACGCCGTCCAATCTTGCAATCTCCATCATGGAACAGGCCCGGGTCGAGGTGCTGGCCGGCGTCAATCTGCCGATGCTGGTCAAGCTCGCCAGCGTCCGCACGAAGCCGATTGCGGAGGCCGTCCGCATGGCGCAGGAAGCCGGCCGCAAGTACATCACCGTCGCCTCCCGCATCCTGGCCAAGGAAGCCTCGTGAGCGACGCGGCGATGAATTCCAGCGCGGAGGCCGGCATCGGCATCCTGAAGCGGAGCCTCGCCATCGCCAACAAGCGCGGCCTGCATGCCCGCGCCGCCGCCAAGTTCGTCCGCACCGCAGGCCAGTTCGACGCCATCGTGCGGGTTTCCTTCAAGGGCCAGGAAGTCTCCGGCCTGTCCATCATGGGCCTCATGATGCTGGCTGCCGGAATCGGAAGTTCAGTCGAGGTCGTCTGCTCGGGCAAACAGGCCGCCGACGCGATGGCCGCCGTTTCTGCTCTGGTCGAAGGGAAATTCGGCGAGGATTGATGAACGCGCGCCGCCCGGCATAAAGGCGTGCGCATATCGACATAAATTCTTGCTTATATGTTGATCCGACGCGTTGAGGCGGTCCCGCACCGCTGTTATGACACGCCCGCTTTCCACTATTTTCCGCCTGCCGACGCCGGCACTGAAGGAGCGCCAAATGGCCGACTACATCGTCAAGGATATCGGGCTCGCCGACTGGGGTCGCAAGGAACTCGACATGGCCGAGACCGAGATGCCGGGCCTGATGTCGATCCGCAAGGAATACGGACCGAAGAAGCCGCTCAAGGGCGCCCGCATCGCCGGCTCGCTGCACATGACGATCCAGACCGGCGTTCTGATCGAGACGCTGAAGGCGCTGGGCGCCGATGTGCGCTGGGCCTCGTGCAACATCTACTCCACCCAGGACCATGCCGCCGCGGCGATCGCCAAGGCCGGCACGCCGGTCTTCGCCATCAAGGGCGAGAGCCTCGAGGAATACTGGGATTACACCCACAAGATCTTCGAGTGGCATGACGGCGGCGAGCCGAACATGATCCTCGACGACGGCGGCGACGCCACCCTGCTGGTCCATCTCGGCGCCCGCGCCGAGAAGGATCCGTCGCTGGTCGCCAACCCGACCAACGAGGAAGAGGAAGTCCTCTACAAGGCGATCCTCAAGACCAACAAGGAGAAGCCCGGCTGGTACGCCAAGCTCGGCGCCTCGATCAAGGGCGTCACCGAGGAGACGACCACGGGTGTCCATCGCCTCTACAACATGGCGAAGGAAGGCAAGCTCCTGTGGCCGGCCATCAACGTGAACGACTCGGTCACCAAGTCGAAGTTCGACAATCTCTACGGCTGCCGTGAATCGCTGGTCGACGGCATCCGCCGCGGCACCGACGTGATGATGTCGGGCAAGGTCGCGATGGTCGCGGGCTTCGGCGACGTGGGCAAGGGCTCGGCCGCCTCGCTGCGCCAGGCCGGCTGCCGCGTCATGGTCTCCGAAGTCGATCCGATCTGCGCCCTGCAGGCCGCGATGGAAGGCTACGAGGTCGTCACCATGGAAGAAGCGGCTCCCAAGGCCGACATCTTCGTGACCGCCACCGGCAACGTCGACGTGCTGACGCTCGAGCACATGAAGGCGATGAAGCACCGCGCCATCATCTGCAACATCGGCCACTTCGACAGCGAGATCCAGATCGCGTCCTTGCGTAACTTCAAGTGGCACAACGTGAAGCCGCAGGTCGACGAGGTCGAATTCGCCGACGGCAAGCGCATCATCGTGCTGTCGGAAGGCCGCCTGGTGAACCTGGGCAATGCCACCGGTCATCCGAGCTTCGTGATGTCGGCCTCCTTCTCGAACCAGACGCTGGCCCAGATCGAGCTGTGGACCAATCCCGGCAAGTACGAGAAGCAGGTCTACACGCTGCCGAAGTTCCTCGACGAGAAGGTCGCGGCACTCCACCTCGAGAAGGTCGGCGCCAAGCTGACGAAGCTGCGTCCCGACCAGGCCAAATATATCGGCGTGCCCGAGACCGGCCCGTTCAAGGGCGACCTCTACCGTTACTAATCGCCCCCCAATCGCCCACAGGGCGAGCGAGGGCGCGCACGTGCTAAAAGTCGGCATCGAAAGATGCCGACTTTTTCTTTGCCCCTTCCCGACGAGGCCGCGACCGAGCGGCTGGGCGCGGCGCTTGCCGCCCGCCTGAGGCCGCGCGACGTCGTGGCGCTGGAAGGTGGCCTGGGGGCCGGCAAGACGACGCTCGCCCGCGCGATCCTGCGTGCCGCCGCGGGCGATCCGGCGCTGATCGTGCCCAGCCCGACCTTCACGCTCGTCGAGGTCTACGAAACCCGCCGCGGAATCTTCTGGCATTTCGACCTCTATCGCCTGGAGGAGCCCGAGCAGGTCTTCGAACTGGG
>JAESFK010000161.1_pt1 | contig 52405 bp, 42 predicted proteins | sample 9269391 | NCBI WGS metagenome assembly JAESFK01 (sample SAMN14506231, study PRJNA617097) | algae metagenome | isolation source: Drouetiella hepatica UHER 2000/2452 and co-occurring heterotrophs from... | place: Slovakia: Slovak Paradise National Park, Hrabusice, Kosice Region | collected 2000-01-01
CATGCTTTTCGCATCTTATCGCGGGCGAAGGGTTGGCATATTCGCGGCAATTCCCACATAGATGGTCCGACATTTTGAACAGGAGCATGACGCGTGGCCACTTTGGGTCTGAACCCCACCGAGAAGGAAGCCGTCGAAGCCTTCCGCCGCGACGTCGTCGAACCGTCGATGACCAAATTGGTGATCCTCGATTTCTGGGCCGAATGGTGCGGGCCGTGCAAGCAGCTGACCCCGATCCTGGAAAAGGTCGCAGCCGATTACGCCGACAAGGGCGTGTTGCTCGCCAAGATCGACGTCGATGCGAATCGCTTCATCGCCAGCCAGTTCCAGGTCCAGTCGATCCCGACCGTCTATGCGATTTTTCAGGGGCAGCCGGTCGCCAATCTGACCAACGCACGCACCGAAAGCCAGTTGAAGACGATGCTCGACCAGTTGCTCGCGCAATTGCCGATCGAAAGCGAAGCGACGGCGCGCGCGGTCGAGATCGCGCCGCTGATCGAGATGGGTGAGACCGTGCTCGCCGAAGGCGACGGGGAGCGCGCTGCCAGCATCTTCGGGCAGATCCTCGAAATGGCGCCCGATAATGCCGCGGCGCATGGCGGATTGATCCGCGCCTTCGTGCTCGCGGGTGACCTGACCAGCGCGCAGGGCGTGCTCGACATGGTGCCCGCCGAAATCGCCGACGATCCCGCGATCGCGCAGGCGAAGAGCGCGCTCGCGCTCGCCGCCGACGCCCCCGACGCGGGCGAACTTGCTGCATTTGAAGCGGCTGTGGCAGCCAATTCCGACGACCATCAGGCGCGCTTTGACTTGGCCAGCGCGCAGATCGGCGCGGGACAGCGCGATGCCGCCGCCGACAATTTGCTCCACATCGTCGCCGCCGACCGCGAATGGCAGGAGGATGCGGCGCGCGCCAAGTTGCTGTCGCTGTTCGAAGCCGTCGGGCTGGAAGATCCGTGGGTCGCGGCGCAGCGCCGCCGCCTGTCGCTGATCCTGTTCGGCTGATGAACGCCGAAGCACCCCTGACGATTCAGCGGATCGCGATTTTTCCGCTACCCCGCGCGGTGCTGTTTCCCGGGCTGCACCTGCCGCTGCATATTTTCGAGCCGCGCTATTCGGCGATGGTGCAGGAGGTGCTGGCGCGCGACCGCCAGATCGGGATGATCCAGCCGCGTATGCTGCCCGGCGACGAGAGCCGCGAGCCGCCGGCGCTTTATGACGTCGGCTGCGTCGGGCGAATCGTCGATGTCGAGGCGCTCGACGAGGGGCGCTTCAATCTCGTGCTCGAAGGCGTCGCTCGCTTTCGCGTCCGCCGCGAACTCGACGTTATCACCCCGTTTCGTCAGGTCGAAGCCGAGATCGAAACCGAGATCGAGGACGACGCGGTGCTGTCGAGCATCGAACGCGCCAGCCTGGAGCGCGAGGCCAAGCGCTTTGCGGCGCGGCAAGGTTATGTCGTCGACTGGGATTCGGTCGGCCAGCTCGACGATGCGACGCTGGTCAATGGCATCGCGCAGGTCGCGCCCTTCGATGCCGCCGCGAAACAGGCGCTGCTGGAAGCGACGCCGATCGACGCACGCGCCGAGCTGGTCGTCCAGCTGATGCAGTTTTTCGGCCGTTACGACAGCGACGACGGCCGCGCCACGCTGCAGTAGGCAGGCCTCAGTGCAATTTGCGGTGCGCCATATGGCGCGTGATGTCGGCAAGGGCGCGGCGTACAATGTGGCGGTCGCTTTCGCGCAGCCGATCCGCTGCCTCGTTGACTCTGAGCTGGTCGCGGAGCAGCTCACTTTCGGCGGCGAGGCGCGTCTCGATGCGATCATTGTCAGCTCGCGAGGCGCGCGCCAGCGTGGTGCGACGCCGTGCCGCCCATTCGGCGACCAGACGGTCGGTGACGAGGGCGGCAAGGCTGTCGCGCGCTGCTGCTTCGGTCGCCGCCTCGGCAGCGGGATCGGCCAGCCAGTCATCGGCGCCCTCGGCCTGTAACGCATCGAGCGACAGCGTCGCGGTGACGTGCCGCCGCCCCGCCGAACGCTGATCGCCGTGCAGGCGCAGCCGCAACGCCTGTAGCTCGGCGCGCAGCTGCCAGTTCACATAAGTGGTGAAGCGCGCCCGCGCCGGGTCATAGCGTTCGGCGGCGCGGTGGAGGGCGATAGCGCAGACTTGCGCCGCATCGTCGGCGACATCGCTCAGGCCATAGCTGCGGGTGAAGTAACGGATGCGCGGCGCCGCCAGCGCCGCAAGCCGAGCAAACGCCCGGTCGGCGAGCACCCGCGCTCGCGCGCTCGGCACCGCGTCGAGCGCGGTTCGCGCTTGGATATAGTCTGTCACTGCTTCTTCAAGCGCATCGCTTTTTGCCGACATGGTCCGTCCCCATCGTGCCGCGGCGGGGGTGCCGCGGCGATCGGGATAGGGAAATATGATGAGCGGCGGGCTGATCGGAGGCTAGGTAGAAATACTTATCCCAAACCCGTTCGCATCGAGCGAAGTCGAGATGCGCATCGGCGCCGCGCAAGGTCGCAGCGTGTCTCGACTTTGCTCGACACGAACGGATTAAGGAGCTGCGACTAGACCTCTGCCCCCGCGAGCAACCGTGGCAAATCGCCCGCCTCGCCGCGCGCTTCGTCCATGAAGAAGCGCTTGAGCAGGGGCAGGCGCTGCACCGCGCCAAGCCCGGTGCGGCGGACCGCGGCGGCGGTGCGGCCGGGGATGCCGAACAGGCGGGTCAGGCCGTCGGTGGCCAGGCTGACCATCATATTGTCGAGCCCGCGCCAGCGCTGATAGCGCGCGAGCAAGGCCGCATCGCCGAGGTCGAGCCCGAGCCGCGCGCCTTCGACGAGTACCTCGGTCAGCGCCGCGACGTCGCGCAGCCCCAGGTTCAGCCCCTGCCCCGCGATCGGATGGATGCCGTGCGCGGCGTCGCCGACCAGCGCGATCCGCTCGGCGACGATCGACGCGCTGTGGTGGAAGCCGAGCGGATAGGTCATGCGCGGCGCCACGAGCTCCATCGCGCCGAGCACTCCGCCCCCGCGCTTTTCGAGTTCGGCGACAAAGCCCCGGTCCCCCAGCTTGGCGAAGCCCGGGCCGTCTTTCTCGGCAACGGTCCACACAAACGCAGAGCGGTGCCGCCCTTCGGCGTCATCGACGAGCGGCAGCAGCGCAAAGGGGCCGGAGGGATAGAAGATTTCGTGCGCGACATTGCCGTGCGGCCGTTCGTGCGCCACCGCGCCGATCAGCGCGTGATGATTATAGGACCAGTTCGCGATGCTGAACCCCGCGGCGTCGCGCGTCGGCGAACGGCGGCCTTCGGCGACGATCAGCAGCGGGGCGACGAGCTTCGTCCCGTCAGCGAGGGTCAGCGTGACGCCGTGCGCATCGATATCGCGCGATGTGACCGCGGCGGGCATATGCAGCCGCACCAGCGGCGCGTCGGCGAGCCCGGCGGCGAGTGCGAGGCGGAGCTGGCGGTTTTCGATCATCGTGCCGAGCGGTGGATCGCCGTCGGCGGTGACGAAATCGAGATGGCCGCCGCGGCCGCTGTCGGGCGCGCCGTCGGCAACCTGAATGGCACGGATCGCGCAGCCGTGGCCCGCGAGCCGCTCGGCGATCCCCAGCACTTCGAACATTTGCCAGGTCGCGCTGGCGATCGCCGACGCGCGGCCGTCGAAGCCGGGCGCGATCGTCGTGACCGGGTCGGCGGGATCGACGATCTGGACCGACAGGCCATGGTGCGACAAGGCAAGGGCGAGCGCCTGACCGACAAGGCCGCCGCCGGAGATCAAAACATCGCTGCGCAGGGTTTCACTCATGGCTTGGCTTTAGCGCGCTGCGCACCGGTTGGGAAGGCTGTGGGAGGGCCGCGCTTGACGGCGAGTCCGCCGCATGTGCATATCGCCGTGGTGTATTGATGGGGACCGTAAACAGCATGGCTAGCCGCAAGGGCGCACCAGTCAAGGCCGATTGGCGCACCGTTTTTCGCCAAAGCATCGCGCGATCGCTGGTGATCGGCGCCGCGGCGGCGCTCGGGCTGTTCACTTTGTTTCTGGCGCTCGCGCTCGCCACCTATGACAGCACCGATGCGGCGCTGAACACCGCCGCCGCGGGTACCGCCGCCAACTGGATGGGCAGCATCGGCGCCTGGTTCGCCGATCTGGGCCTCTCGATCGGCGGCGTCGGAATCGTGCTGCTGGTGCCGCTGCTCGGGCTGCTTGCGTGGCGGCTGTGGCTGGGCGAGCCGCAACCCTATTGGCCGCGTCAGCTCGCTTATAGTTTCGTCGGCATCCTGCTCGTCGGGCTGGGCGCCGAGCTGTGGTCGCCCGCGACGAGCGCGCCGATGCCCGCGGGCTGGGGCGGGATCATCGCGCTGCTGATCGGCGGCGCGATCACGCCGTTGTTCGCCGCGGCAGGCGAACCCGCGGCGGCGCTGATCCGCATCGCCACCATCCTGCTGCTCGTGACCACCGGGCTGTGGCTCGCGTGGCGCGCATTGCGGCTGGAAAAGGGATGGGCGTCACGCTTCCGCCTGCCCGCCGCCGAACGCAGCCGCATCGCCGATCCGGTGCGCGCCGCTGACGACGGCCCCCGGGCACCCAATTTGATGGAGCGCGTCGTCCGCCCGCGCGCGATCGCCGAACCCAGTGACCGCGCCCCGCCCGAAATCGCCGACCCCGCGCAGCGCACCGCGCCCTCGAAACCCCGGCCCAAGCCGCAGACCGAGCTGTTCACCAACTACCAGCTGCCGTCGATTGACCTGCTCGCGCCGCCGCCGCCCGGGCCGACCGGGCAGATCGACAAGGCGGGGCTGGAACGCAACGCGCGGCTGCTCGAATCGGTGCTCGAGGATTTTCAGGTCAAGGGCGTCGTCACCGCGGTCCGCCCTGGCCCCGTCGTCACCATGTACGAACTCGAACCTGCTCCGGGCACCAAGGCGAGCCGGGTGTCGAACCTCGCCGACGACATCGCGCGCAACATGTCGGCGCTGTCGGCGCGTATCGCACCGATTCCGGGCCGCACCGTCATCGGCATCGAATTGCCCAACGCGCACCGCGAGGCGGTGGTACTGCACGAAATCATCGGCAGCGCGCTGTTTCAGGATCAGACCGGCGCGCTGCCGATCATCCTCGGCAAGAATATCAGCGGCGACCCGATGATCGCCGACCTTGCGCCTATGCCGCACTTGCTGATCGCGGGCACTACCGGCTCGGGCAAGTCGGTCGGGCTCAACGCGATGATCCTGTCGTTGCTCTATCGCCTCGGTCCCGATCAGGTGAAGATGATCATGATCGATCCCAAGATGCTGGAACTCAGCGTCTATGACGACATCCCGCACCTCCTCGCTCCCGTGGTCACCGAACCCAAGAAGGCGATCCGCGCCTTGAAATGGGCGGTCGAGCAGATGGAGGACCGCTACCGGATGATGTCGTCGCTGTCGGTGCGCAACCTCGCAAGCTACAACGACAAAGTCCGCGGCGCGCTCGCCAAGGGCAAGTCGCTCGGTCGCCGCGTCCAGACCGGCTACGATCCCGATACCGGCCAGCCGATCTATGAGGAAGAGGCGCTCGATTATGCGCCGCTGCCGCAGATCGTCATCGTCGTCGACGAGCTCGCCGATCTGATGATGACCGCGGGCAAGGAGGTCGAATTCCTGATCCAACGGCTCGCGCAAAAGGCGCGCGCCGCGGGCATCCACCTGATCCTCGCGACGCAGCGCCCATCGGTCGACGTCATCACCGGCGTGATCAAGGCGAACCTGCCGACGCGGATCAGTTTCAACGTCACCAGCAAGATCGACAGCCGCACGATTTTGGGCGAGGCGGGCGCCGAACAGCTGCTTGGCAAGGGCGACATGCTCTATGTTCCTGGCGGCAAGCAGATCACGCGCATCCACGGCCCCTTCGTGTCGGATGATGAGGTGCGCGCGGTCGCCGACCATTGGCGCGGGCAGGGCCGCCCCGACTATGTCGAGAGCGTCACCGAAGATCCCGAGGATGGCGGTTTCGCGATGGAGGGCGCTCCGGCGGGCGGCGACAGCGCCGAGGATCGCATGTATGCCAAGGCGTGCCAGATCGTCGTCGAAAGCCAGAAAGCCTCGACCAGCTGGCTGCAACGTCAGCTGCGTATCGGATACAACAGCGCCGCGCGGTTGATCGAACGGATGGAAGAGGAAGGGCTGGTCAGCCCGCCCAACCATGTCGGCCGCCGCGACGTGCTGACCGATCAATATGGCCAGCAGCGGTAAGGAACCTTCACCCATCTCGCGGTTTGAACGGCGTCTGACGAGCAGGTTCACGGCGGGTTCAATGCCTGTCTGCGATGAGCCGAGCGAACATAGAACAGAATGAGAGTCCCATGACCCCGAAGAATCCCCTGACCCGCCTTGCCGCCTGGACGCTGACGCCCTTGGCGGTCGCGGGCCTCGCGATCGGCGTTCCCGCCATCGCCCAGTCGTCGACGACCCTCGCGGCGGTGCAGTCGCATCTCAAATCGACCGGGTCGATGACAGCCGATTTTGTCCAGACCGACCGCAACGGCCAGCGCCTATCGGGCAAGCTGACCCTGAAACGTCCCGGCAAGATCCGCTTTCAATATCAGAAGGGCGTCCCGCTGCTGATCGTCGGCGACGGCAGTTCGTTGACGATGATCGATTACGAAGTGCGGCAGGTGCAGCGCTGGCCCGTGAAGAATTCGCCGCTCGGCGCGCTGCTCGACCCTGATCGCGACCTGACCAAATATGCCAAGGTCGTCCCCACCGGCAGCAACGACGTGCTGAGCGTCGAGGTCAAGGATCCCAAGCGCCCCGAATATGGCACGATCACCATGGTGTTCGTCCGCGACGGCGGTGCGCCTGGCGGCTTGCGCCTGCGCGGCTGGGTCGCGCTCGATTCGCAGAACAACCGGACGCGGATCGACCTCAGCAACCAGAAATTCAACGTCGCGGTCGCCGATTCGGCGTTCCGCTGGACCGACCCGCGCCCGAACAAGCGCGGTCGCTGAGCAAAGCCGAACGGAAAATTCAGGCGGCGGGTTTTTTCGTCAGAAATCCCCCGCCTTTTTCCGCCCAACCGTCGCCCAGCATCGACGAACTGCAAAATCGGCGCTGCACCGCCGTTTTTCGTTCAGCTTGGCGACAGGGAAGCGGGGCTATTTCAGCTCTCGAAGACGCCAACACGGCCCCGGATTTGGGTTTCCCCCTGTTGCCCCACCCGGATTGCCCGGTGTCTTCATTCAAGAGCGTGACGAACGCTGACCTTGAACCCCCGTTCCACCGCCCCTGGAACGGGGGTTTATGATTCCCGGCGTTTTTTTGCCGCTAACGCGGCTTTGCGGCACCAGCCCGCTCCCCCACCCAGCCTCCCCACAGCATATCCTGAAATGGGAGGCTGGGTGGGGGAGCGGGCTGGTGCCGCAATCGCATTGCGAACAATGCGCGCCGCCGATAGAGCCAGCGCATGACTCGCACCAGCATCGCTTCGTGGAATATCAACAGCGTCCGCGCCCGCATCGGCATCGTCGAAAAATTCCTGCGCGAGGAAGCGCCCGACATATTGTGCCTGCAGGAAACCAAGGTCGAATGCGGCACCTTTCCCCCGGATATGTTCCGCGCGATGGGCTACACCCATATCGTGACCCACGGCCAGCGGATGCACCATGGCGTCGCGATCGTCAGCAAGGTGCCGCTGGTTGATGTCCGCAAATATGACTGGCAGGCGAATGGCGAGGCGCGCCATGTCGGGGTGACATTGCCGTCGGGGGTGCGGCTCGACAATGTCTATATTCCCGCGGGCGGCGACATTCCCGACCGCGATCTCAACCCGAAATTCGGGCAGAAGCTCGATTTCTTTGCCCGCATGACCGAATGGTCGGGGGCGCTGAACGGCACCCCCACCGTCCTGACCGGCGACTTCAACGTCGCCCCGCTCGAAAGCGACGTGTGGAACCACAAGGCGCTGCTGGATGTCGTCAGCCACACCCCGCTCGAGGTTGAGACGCTCGCGCGGTTGCAGGCGGCGTCGAATTGGGTCGATCTCGGCCGTCACTTCATTGCCGCGCCGACGCCGCTCTTCACCTGGTGGAGTTACCGCGCGAAGGATTGGGAAGCGTCGAACCGCGGCCGCCGCCTCGACCACATGTGGGTCACGCCCGACCTGCTCGACAAAGCGGTGTCGCACCGCATCGTCCAGCCGGCGCGCAGCTGGGAGCGGCCGTCCGACCATATCCCGCTGGTCACGGAATTTGCCTTTTGAGCGACGCCGACCATAGGGGCGCCCGCCGCGCCGCGCGCGCGATCGACGCGCTGCGACGGGGCTGGCCCTTCCGCGTCGAAGGTGCGGGGGGTACGCTCGACCTGCTCGCGGTCGAAAGCGCGCGCGACGAAGCGCTCGCCGAATTTGCGAGCCACGATGTCCTGCTGTCGGGCGAACGCGCGGTGACGCTGAAACTGACCAACCAGCGCGTCGCGGCAACGCCCGGTCCGGTGCGCCTGACCTCAGCCGCCAGCACTGTCACCGCTGCGCTGGCGATTGCCGACCCGGCGCTCGATCTCGCCAACCCACTCAAAGGACCGTTCCGCACCGTAGCGACCGGCGGGGAAGCAGCCGCCGCCGCGGCGATGACGATGGCGCGCCACGCTGGCCTGCTCCCGGCGTTTTTCGTGCGGGAGGCCAGCGGTGCTGCCGAAACCGAGTGCGCTGCGGAAGACGTCGCCGTTCTGCTTGACCCGACGCGACTTGCCATTGCCGCGCGCGCGCGCCTGCCCGTTGCGGCCAGCGAAACAGCCGAAATCATCGCCTTCCGTTCGCCCGAAGAAGCCTCCGATCATGTCGCGCTGGTCATCGGCCAGCGCGAAGGCAATCCGCCGGTCGTCCGGCTGCACAGCGAATGTCTGACCGGCGACGTGCTTGGCAGCCTGAAATGCGATTGCGGGCCGCAGCTCCAAGCCGCGCTGCACGCAATGTCCGATGCGCCATGGGGGGTGCTGCTATACCTGCGGCAGGAAGGGCGCGGCATCGGGCTGGTCAACAAACTGCGCGCCTATGCGCTACAGGATCAGGGGTACGACACGGTTGACGCCAATTTGCGGCTCGGTTTTCCGGTCGAGGCGCGCGATTTTGCGATTGCCGGGCGGATGCTGGAGTTGCTGAACATTCCGCGCATCCGGTTGATGACGAACAACCCGGAGAAGGTTGCGCGTTTGGAGAAGGAGGGCGTCGAGGTGGTCGAACGACTGCCGCTCGCGCTGCCGACCAACAAGTTCAACGAGCAATATCTCGCCACGAAGCGCGACCGGACGGGGCATCAGCTTTAACAGACCTCGTCATTGCGAGGAGCGAAGCGACGCGGCAATCCAGAGTATGCGTAAACCGCTCTGGATTGCTTCGCTACGCTCGCAATGACGAAGTTTGTTGTCGGGCTTTAATGCACGAACCGCGCCACCACGTCGCGGTAGCTGCGGCTCACCTTCACTTGCGCGCCCGATCCGAGCACCAGGAAGCATTCGCCGTTGGTGTGCGGTTTGACCTGCTTGACTTGTGACAGGTTGACGATCGTCGAGCGGTGGACGCGCTGGAAGTTGCGCGGGTCCAGCCGCTTTTCCAGATCCTTCATCGTCTCGCGCAGGATCAGGCTGTTGTCGGCGGTGTAGATGCACATATAATCGCCCGCGGCATCAATGCGTTCGATGCTGTCGACGTCGACGCGGAAAATCTGGCCGCGATCCTTGATATTGATCATCTTTTCGTAGCGGTCGGCGGCATGCGCGTCGGGCTGCGTTTCAGCGTCATAATCGTCGGCCGCATTGGGTGCGACCTCAGCAAGCACCGTTTTCAGGCGTTCGACCTCAGCCACGCCACGCTTTTCGGTGAGGCGCTGGCGCACCCGGTCGAGCGCATCGGCGAGGCGTTCGGGTTCGACCGGCTTGACCAGATAATCGACCGCCTGCGCTTCGAAAGCGCGGATGGCGTGGTCCGAATAGGCGGTCACGAACACAACTAGCGGCGGCTCGACCTCCATCAATCCCTGAATCACCGAAAAACCGTCGAAGCCTGGCATCTGGATGTCGAGGAACACCAGGTCGGGCTTGTGTGTCTTGATCTTGCGGATCGCCTCGCGGCCATTTTGCGCGGTGTCGACGATTTCGACATCGGTATGCGGTTCCAGCCGCAGTTGCAGGCCTTGGGTGGCCAGTTTCTCATCATCCACCAGGATGGTTCTGATCGTCATGTCCGTTCGGTTCCAATCGTCATTTGCCCATCGGGCTGAAACGGAAACTCGATAATCACCGTGAATCCGCCGTCAGCGCCGCGTTGGGCATCGAACCGGTGCTGGTCGCCGAAAGCCTGCGCCAGACGGTCCCTGATATTGGCTAAACCCACGCCGGTCGATTCCGTTGCAAGGCCTGTGGTGGGGTCCGCGCGGTCGGCTGACAATCCCGCCCCGGTGTCGGACACGGTAATCCGAACATTTTGACCGGCAAGCTGCGCCGAAATCGTGATATCGGCGCCGTCTTCCTGCGGCGTCACCGCATATTTGATCGCGTTTTCGACCAAAGGCTGTAGCAGCAACGAGGGCAGTCTGGCCCGCGCCACCACCGGATCGATCGCAAAATGCGGGCGCAATCGTTCTTCGAAGCGCATCTTTTCGATGTCGAGATAGAGCTTCAGCGTCTCGATCTCCTGCGCCAGCGTCACCTGCGCGGTCGGTTCGTTGGCGAGCGTGTAGCGCAGGAAGGCGGACAATCGCGACAGCATCGCATTGGCGGGTTCGGTCTGTTTGAGCAGCACCAGCGTCGAAATGCTGTTCAGCGTGTTGAACAGGAAATGCGGGTTGAGCTGGTAGCGCAGCATCGCGAGCTGCGCCGACGCCGCCTGCGCCTCCAGCCGGATGACGCGGTCATTCTGTTCCTCGAGCTGGAGGAAATAGTTGATCGCGAAATAGAGCGCCGACCAAGCGGCGAGCGAGGTCGCGTCGATATACACCGCGCCGAGGAGCAGGCTGGTAAACCCCGCTTCGCTGTTCGGATTCTGGATCTGCGCAACCCAGGCGTCGATGAACGCCCACAGCGCGGTGGCGATGCCCGACAGGCCAAAACTGACCCCCCACATCAGCAGGGGTCGGCGGCTGATCAGCGCGCGGTAACACACCGCGAGGATGAGCGAGAGCGAGAAGCCGGTGATCGCCGAAATCGTCTGCGGGATCAGGAAGGTGAGCGGTTGACCATTGGCGAGCCCCGACACCCCGCGCAGGCCGAGCCAGGCGGCCCAACCCAATAACTGGAGGTTCCAGAACGCACGGACCTTGTTGTCGAAAAAGGGTCCCGGCGATGACAGGCGAAACAGCGGCATGGGGGTCCGGAGGGTCGCGATGGTCAGCGGCCGCGGGCGTGGGACCGCAAACCAGCGCAGCCAATCATTCGGCAGCCACCTGGGCCAGTCCGCCCTCGGCACGCACGCGCGCTTGGCCGAGCGGCTGGAGTTCGGCGCGATGCTTCCACAGCAATTCCTTGTAATTGATTACGCGGCCATCGTGCGCCGTCAGCGTCACCGGCCCGATCGGCTGCTCGTCGCGCGCGTCGACCAGCACCGGGGTCGACGGCACCCCGGCGCCCCATTTTTCGCCCCATTGGCGCAGCGCGATCATCGCGGGGAGCAATTCGATGCCCTTTTGCGTCAGCTGATACCGCACCTTGCGGCGGTCTTCGGTCATCACTTCGCGCGCCATGATGCCGTGGTCGACGAGCCGCGACAGCCGGTTCGAGAGGATGTTGCGCGCGATGTTCAGTTCCTGCTGAAATTCCTCGAAATGATGGACGCCGTTAAAGGCCGCGCGCAGGATCATGAACGACCAGCGTTCACCCATCGCTTCCAGCGCCAGCGGCAGGGCGCAATTGCCCCCATCCATGTCGTTCAGCAGTTCACGTAATTTTCCCATGACCCATGCCCTAACGTAAAATCGACCCCTGCGCCAAAAAAATATAGGGTCTTGGTTGCATTTCGCAACGCGATACATTGATGGCCGTAAGGGCTGTAAAATGGCCAACGGGGCGGGCTCGAATTGCGCGCAGGATTTCGGTCATCGCGCCCGGCGAACGATGCTAACCGGTGCCTCTCCCAAAGTTACTAAATCATCGGGCAACCGCGCAATCAAATTTCGCATTGCAATTGGGCCGACATGAACGACATTGGACGCGATGCTGCGTCAATATGAACTTGTCGAGCGCGTGCGCGCTTATGATCCCGACTGCGACGAGGCACTGCTCAATCGCGCCTATGTGTTCACCGTCCAGAAGCACGGCAGCCAGAAACGCGCGTCGGGCGACCCCTATTTCAGCCACCCGGTCGAGGTCGCGGGGATTTTAACCGACCTGCACCTCGATTGCGAAACGATCGTCACCGCGCTGCTCCACGACACACTCGAAGACACGTTGGCGACCCCCGAAGAGATCGAGCGCCTGTTCGGCGCCGATGTCGCGCGGCTGGTCGACGGCGTGACCAAGCTGTCTAAAATCGAAGCGCAGACCGAGAATGAGCGCGCGGCGGAAAATCTGCGCAAATTCCTGCTCGCGATGTCGGACGACATCCGGGTGCTGCTGGTCAAGCTCGCTGACCGGCTGCACAATATGCGGACGTTGCATTTTATCCAGAACCCCGAAAAACGGCGGCGCATCGCCAAGGAGACGATGGATATCTATGCGCCGCTTGCCGAACGGATCGGCATGTATGAATATATGCGTGAGATGCAGCTGCTCGCGTTCAGCGAACTTGAACCTGAAGCCTATGCGACAATCACCGGCCGCCTCGCCAAACTGAGCGCGGGGGGCAAGGACAAGGTTGCGGGGATCAGCCGCGACTTCAAGGAGTTGCTCGCCAAGAATGGCATTGAGGCCGATGTGTCGGGGCGCGAAAAGCATCCCTTTTCGATCTGGCGCAAGATGCAGGAACGCCATGTCAGTTTCGAGCAGGTCACCGACATCATCGCGTTTCGCATCGTTACCCCGACCGACGCCGATTGCTACGCCGCGCTCGGCCTGCTTCACCGCAAGTGGAAAATGGTCCCGGGCCGGTTCAAGGACTATATCTCGACGCCCAAACGCAACGGTTACAAGTCGCTGCACACGACGATCATGCACCAGCAGAATATGCGGATAGAAATCCAGATCCGCAGCTTGGGCATGCACCAGCAGTCCGAATTCGGGTTCGCGGCGCACTGGGCGTATAAGCAGGGCGGCACCGCCCCCGACGGACAGGCGGGGTGGATCCGCGACCTCATCGAAATCCTCGAGCAAACGCACGATCCCGAGGAGTTCCTCGAAAACACGCGCATCGCGATGTACCAGGACCGCATCTTTGCTTTCACGCCCAAAGGCAGCCTGCACCAGCTGCCCAAGGGCGCGACCCCGGTCGATTTTGCCTATGCCGTCCACACCGGGCTGGGCGACCGCACTGTCGGGGCCAAGGTCAACGGGCGGCTGGTGCCGCTGCGCACCCAGCTCAACAATGGCGATACCGTCGAGATCCTGTCGTCCGACAAACAGACCCCGCAGCCCGCCTGGCTGGGCTTTGCGGTGACGGGTAAGGCACGCGCCGCGATCCGCCGCCATGTGCGATCAAAGGAAAAGGTCGAGCTCGCCGCTCTCGGGCGCAAGATGTACGACGAAATTGCGCTGCGCCTGCCGAACAAGATCGGCGACAAGGCGCGCGCTGTGGCACTGACCCGGCTCAAGCTCGACAGCGACGCCGCGCTGTATGTCGCGATCGCCAAGCAGCGGCTCACCGACAATATGGTGCTGGAAGCGCTGGTCCCCGGCATCACCGCCGAGATGAAGGCCAAGCCCGGCAAGTTCGGACAGGGCGCCGCGGTATCGATCGCGGGGCTGACCCCCGGCGTCGCCTACCAGCTCGCCGATTGCTGCCACCCCGTCCCCGGCGACCGCATCGTCGGCCTCGCGCGCCCCGGCGAGGGGATCGAGGTGCACGTCATCGATTGCCCGAGTCTCGCCGACGGGGTCGACGCCGACTGGATCGACCTGCGCTGGCAGGAAGACAGCGAGGGTGGCAACGCGCGGCTGTGCATCGTCATCCTCAACGAACCCGGCACGCTTGCCGAAATGTCGGGCATATTGGCGGCCAATTCGGCGAACATCACCAATTTGCGGCTGTCGAACCGCGAGGGCGGTTTTCATACCTATGACGTCGTCGTCGAGGTGCGCGACGTGCATCATGTGATGCGCATCCTGTCGGCGCTGCGCGCGTCGGACACCGTGGTGCAGGCCGAGCGGCAATAGGCCGACCCAAAAAGCCCCGTTCGCATTGAGCGAAGTCAAGATGCCCACAAGGCGTGCGCGGACGATGGGTGTCGCGACTTCGCTCGACACGAACGGAGTGGGCGGTCTCTAGTTCGCGTAAACCAGTGGCGGCCGCCACGCTCCCTGATCGACCTCGTCGCGGACCTTGTACACCAGCCCTTTGCTGTTCAGGAACAGCTTCTCCATCTCGGGCCGGGTGAAAGGACGCGATCCCAGCCGCCCGAACACCGCCATCTGGCCGCCGGTTTCATCGACCGCGCGGTCGCGGTCGAGCCCCTTTGACAGCGCGAGCGCGGGCGAGGGCGTCTTGGCCCAGGCGATCAGCTCAGGGGTCGGTTTCGGCGAGAAGCCGTACAGGCCGGGATTGTCGGGGCTGGTCAGCTGGATCACCTTGATCCCGCCGCGCCCGTCGGCGACGTAGCCGAACAGCGAGGCGTTAGTCGATGCGACGATGACATCCTCGGCGTCTGTCAGCACGCCGCCAAAGGTCAACCCCGGCCAGACGATCGGCGCCGTGGGGCGCGTGACGTCGACGATAACCAGCCCGTCGGCCTTGGCCGCGACATACATGTAGGTGCGCGCCAGATAGATTTTGCGCGCATTGGCTAGTCTGACAGTCCCCGCGGGCACGGCAACGGGCTGCGCGAGATTGGTGACGTCGAACAGCTTCACCCCCTCGGCATCGGTGACCCACAGATAGCGGAACTGCACCGCGCTGGCGCGCGCGTCGGTGAGCGGCAGTTGCGCGGTCACCTTGGGTGCCAGCGGCGTCGAGAGGTCGAGCACCACCAGTCCGGCGTCGGTGGTGATATAGGCCATGCTGCCCGCCAGCGTCACATGCCGCGCCCCCGCCAGCACATTGCCCTCGTTCCAGGTCAGCGCGCGGGTCAGCTTGTTGTTGCGGAATTCGCCATCGGCCATCGTGTCGATATCGACGAGCACCAGCCCCTCGACGCTGTCGGTGATGACCGCGTAGCGATAGATGTCGTGCATCACCTGTTCGTGGTTCTCGGGGAAATTCTTGACGATATTCTCGTTGCGGCTGACGCTGATCGGCTGGGTCGTCGCGATCGCCATGCAGGTCGCATTCTTCGTCTTCACATGCGTGTCATGGCCTAGCGCCGAGAAGGGCGAACGGATGATGCGTTCGGAGAAACCCTTGTTGCCGATCGACGCGACGTCATAGATGCGGAAACCGCCGCGCCCTTCGGCGACGAACATATATTCGCCGCGCTGTTGCAGGCAGTTCACCCGGCCGCTGGTGTCCTGAACGATATTCTCGAACTCTTCGAGCGCCTGCGTTTCGCCCGACCCCTTTTTGTCAAAGGTCTTGCCGCGCACCCATTTTTTCAGCTCGCGGCCGTTCTGGTCGACGTGGAGCTTCCAATAATCGGGATAGCTATATTTGTGGAGATAGCTGCCGATCACCGCCTGCGGCTCGTCCCATTCGGTGACGCGCGTCGCCTGGAAGCCATCCTCCAGCCCCGACCAGACGTTGAGCCCGACGAAGTTTACGAAATTGGTGCCGAGCAGCATCAGCTGCGACATGATCGCATTATTGTCGTCGGTGGCGGACACGTGGCAGTCGCTGCACTGCTTGGTTTCGGAGCGGCGCACCGTGTGCGGGAAGTGCGGGGCAAAGGCCTGACTCGAATAGCCCGCCGACGAGATCGGCGGTTGCTGCACATAGATGCGCTCGCGGTTGATGTTGGTCGATGACAGGATCAGCGCCGAGGTCGAGCGCACCGGGGTGATGATGCCGCGCACCTCGCCGTTCGGGCCGGGCTCGCCGGGCTTCGTCAGTTGATGGCGGCCAAGCTGGAACATCTCGTCGCGCGCCACCTGCGGGTTATAGGTCGCAAAGTTGCGCGTCTCTTCGCCCTCGAAATGGTGCATCTTGGTTTTCCAGTTTGCCTCGATCGGCAAATGGCAACCGCCGCAGCTCGTCGTCCACGACAGGTGGCAGGTGAAGCAGGTCAGCTTGTCGTCGCCGTGGGCGCGGTCTTCCTTCGCGATCCCCGGCCCCCATTCGAACTTGCCATCGTCGCTGCCCGCGCGCGCCATCAATTTCGCGCGCGCCGCCTTGGCGTTGAAATGCGGTCCCGGGGTCACCGCCTGCTTGACCAGACTGACCTGCCATTCAAGTTTGGGATCGACGATCGAACGCTGGATCAGCCCGATCACCTCGGCATCGTCATTATATTGGAATTCAAAGCGGCGGCGTCCGTCGGGGTTGCGGAGCAGGGCGAGGTTATTGCCCTGCGGACGCGCTGCGACGTTCGAGGTGAGCAGGTTCGGGAACGCATCGGCGGTGCCGTGGCAATCCTTGCAGCTGATCTCGACCGCGTTAGCGACCTCGCCCTGAATATAGCCATTGCCGTGGCTGTCCTGCGCAAAATGGCAGTCGGCGCATTGCATCCCCTTTTCGGCGTGGATGTCCATCATATGGACCGACTTGCCGGGGTTAATGCCCGGCGGCACGAACTTGCCCTCGACCCCTGGCTTGCCGGGATCGGCGCTCGACAGGCAGAGGTCGCGCTCCTTGGGATCGGTGTAATGGCTACAGCTTTTGCGCCATTTTTCGGGATCCTTCGGGTCGATGATGTTCGCGGTATCGGTGCCGTAAGTTGACATATTGCCGTCGGCGTTCAGCAGATTGCCGTTGCGGTCGCGCTTGAAGATACCGCGGAAATTCCAGCCATGACCGTGATAGTCGGCGAACTGCGTATCCTTGTTGCTGTCGTTGACGTCATAGACGTCGCGCAGGAACTCGACATCGGCCCACAGCCCGCGCGTTGCCGCGGCCTCGGGGTTGCGTTCGAGAACCGCATGCGCCTCGGCGGCGGTCGGATAGCGCTGCTGCTTGTATTTCTTCTGATACTCTTCGTCGCTCATCCCCGACGGGCGCGGCGCGGTGTTGTCGGGGCCGGGCCACATCTGCGGCGCGTCCGATTCATAATCCCACATCGTGTAGCCGAGGTACGAGTTCAGGAAGATGTTCGGCTGGTGCATGTGGCACGTCATGCACTGCGACGTCGGGATCGCGCGGGTGAAGGCGTGGCTGATCGGATGCCCCGATTCGCGGCGTGGGCGCGGTTCGCGTTGCGGGGCTCCGGCGGGCGCGGCAGCGGGATCGATCAACCCGCCATGTCCGGTCCCGCCGACAAAGCCGTCGTCGGGGGCCATATGCGACGCATCCGAATGACCGCCGCCAGCGGGCTTTTTCTCGGCGCCATGGCTACCACCATGATCTCCCGTGCCAGTCCATAATTTCTCGCGGATCGTTGGATCGACGGTGTCGGTCTCGCCATCGCGGCCATATTTGGCATAGGTCAGGCTGTGCCGCGGCTCGCGGTCGTTGGCATAGACGACATGACAGCCCGAGCAGCCCGAATGGCGATAATCGCCCGGCTGGTCGTTGGTCCCCATGAACCACATCAGCGGATCGTTAAGGCGTGTCTTGTGGATGTTGAGCACCGGGATCGCGACGCGCAGCCCGGTGCCGGGACCGCGGTTCGACTGCTTGAGGTCGGGGCGTCCGGGTTCCTCGAGCCGCTGGATGCTGCCCGTCGGATTGGGCAGGCCGATTTCGGGGAATTGCGTCGCAATGTTGCGTCCGCCGCGCTCGAAGACGCGGAACACGTCGCCGGGCGGGATGACGCTCCAGCGCGGCAGCGGATACATTTTGGCCAGCGCGCCGCGCTTTTTCTCGTCATCGGTCAGGATCTTGTCGAAGCCGAAGCTCGGCTTGCACGCCTCCTTATATTCCTCAGCGGTCAGCCGCGACGAGGGCGACAATATGCAGGCGGGCTTACCGGTGCGCGTATAAGCCTCGCCAAACACGTAATTTTTATACGGCACAATGCCGTTGTTATACGCCGCGCCGCCCCACAGCATCGCCGAGGTCGACATCAGCGAGCGTTCGGTCGCCTCGATCACTTCAAGGTGGCACGCCCCGCACGCCTCGCGCGCGACACGGTAATCGCTCGGGTTCACGAAGCGGATGAATTCGGGCGATTCCTTGTTGAGCAGGGTGTAGCTGCGCTGCGGGTTCGCCGAGCTGTCGTGCCAGGCACCGGGCAGGGTCGGCTGCGGATGCGCGAGCGCCATCACCGCCTTGTTGGCCGCGTGCGTGTAACCGAGGCTGGGGGTGCCGACCTGGCTCGCGTCGCCGCCGTGGCAGTCGGTGCAGCCCAATCGCACCGCCGGGGTCGCGTGCATCGATGGCTGGTCGGTGCGCGTGTGGCAGCTGTAGCAGCCCTCCGACTTGGTGCTGACATCGGCCTCGGTCTGCTCGCGCGGGGCGGGCGGGGTGAAGCGATAGGTGATCTTGAGCGGCTTCTCTTCTTCCGCAGCGCGCCCGACGCTGGCGCCGAAGGCGGCGCACATCGTGACGAAGGCCAGCAGGGCGAAGAGTTTGCGCATCATCATCAAAAACTCAAAATCACATTGGCGAGGATCGACACATAGGCGTCGTTCTTCTGCTTGTTATCGAACAGGTCCTTGAACCCCTTGCCGGGCAGTAACACCGCGCCGCTGAGGCGCCCGACGATGTTCTGCGTCGCTTTGGGTCGCCAGATCGTCGCCACCGACAGGTCAAAGCCGATGTCTTTGGGGATCGAGCCCTCGGTGCGCAGCGCCTGCAAGCTCGACGTGTCGGCAAACCACAGATGATTGGCATTGGCGCTGATACGGAATTCGGGGGTCAGGTCAAAATCGGCGCCCGCTCCGATAAACACGGTGCCGGGGTTGTTGAAATTCGACTGCCCCTCTTCTTTCGACGAGCGCAGCGAATTGAGGATGCCGTTGCGGCCGTTGATCGAAATGACCCGGCCGCCGCCGGCGAAGGGTATCGTCTGCCGGATCCAGTAGCTGGTGTCGGCACCGCCGAAGATAGGGTTCTCGAAGATCGCGTCGAAGCCGCCTTCGGTGTTGTTATACGGGTCGCCGTCGCCGGTCGCATAGAGCCCCGAGAGGCGGAAGCGCATCCAGTCATAGTCGTAACTGAGTTCAACCGCGCCGAAACCCGCGCTAATTTGTGCGGGCTTGCTGGTGAAGAAGCTGTTCCGGTTCTCGCCCAGTGCGGCATAGAAGCTCGCGGTCAGGTTGATCCGCCCGATCCGCCCGTCGGCGCTGTAGCCCAGATAAACGACGTCATATTCGCGCCCGCGCAGGTCGCCGAGCAGCGCCGGACGCACCGGGAAGCCGTTGTGATCGATCTGCACGTCGTTCTTTTCGCGGTTCATATTGTAGGTCACGCTGACCTGGCTGGTCAGCCCGACGACCGGGAAATCCTGACGATAGAGGTTGGCGGTCAGAATGAAGTCATCGCGCGGGGTCTGGGTGATGTCGTTCAGACCCGAATTGGTGTCCTTTTCGAGCCGCCAGAAGGCCGCGAAATTATACTGGAAGCGGTTGTTGTCGCGGTTGCCGAACAGGCGGATGCCGAGCTGGCTGTCGTTGAACAGGAAACCGCGAAAATCGCTCTGGAACGGCTGGATGCCGAGCCGCACCGAATAGAAGTCATAGCGGTCGGACGTGTTACCGAGATGCTTGTCGACGAACAGTTCCTGCACCCCCAGGAACGAGTCGTAGCGATGGCTCGGCTTTGACGGGCGCACGTCGAGCACGCGTCGTTCGGGGACGTCGACATAATTGGCCTGATAGGCGAGGGTGACGCGATATTCGATGTCGGGCGGTTTGAACGCGGTCGACCCCTTGATCAGCGCCGCGCCGACGATGAAGGTCTGCGCAAAGACAAAGCTGCGGTCCTTGCCGAACACGTCGAGACTGCCCGGCCGTTCGGTGGTCTGGACCCCGACCGGGATCGGAAAAGTGCGCGGTTCGAACACCGTGTCGGACACCGCGTTGGCGACGATGAACCAGTCGTCGCCCTTGATCGGCAACCACGGCACCTTGGCCGGATCGATCGCGCGGTCGCCCTTGTAAGTGTTCTGGTGGTAGGGGTCGAACCAGCGTTCCTTGACCACCCCCAGGCTTTCGATCAGGCGCCAGCGGTCGGGGACAGGAAGCTGGTCCTCCATCCCCGGAAACGCCTGCGGCGGCGGCGGGCGCAGCGCGCCGACATTATCCTGCGTCAGCTGGTCGGGCAGGTCGGGCGTATAGCCGGGGCGGCGGCGACCCTCGATGATCTGGGTGACGAGATCGTCCTTGATCATGTCCTGCCAGTCGACCGGAGGGGGGGGTGGGATCAGTTCGTCGGCGGGCTGTTCGGCGGGTGAAGTATCCCCGGCGATCGGCGGCTCGGCGGGCGCGGGCGGCGGCGGCATCACTTCGGCCCCCGGCGCACCCTGCGCCGCGAGCGTTGCGATGATCGGCCACAGGCTGCCCCCCGCCATCATCGCCTAGAGCCCGTCGCAGACATTTTGCGTTGCGCTGTCGAGGAACGGCGCGAACGGGCAGCTGATGTAGCGCAGGCGCACCCCGGCGCCGACGTTGACGACGACATTGTCCGAACGGATCGCTTTGGGCGCGTTGCCGATACCGCCGACGCGCGCGCCGCCATTGTGCGCGCCGAGGAAGCTGATCATGTCGTCCTGATCGATGCCGTCGCCCGACACCCCGATCGCGCCGACCAGCTGGCTACCGCGATAGATCGGGACCGATCCGGGGAAAATCTGGATGCCGTTCTGCAGCCGGTTCTGCCCCGCCGCAACGTCGGGCAGCGTCGTGCAGCGCGCCGGGGTATCGGTCAGGCTGGCGCCCGACACGAAACCGAGATGGCTGCCGAGATTGCCGATGATCAGCGCCGATTGCAGCCCGGTCGAGAAGGGGTTGAACTGCGCGATCGGGCGCGACAGCGGGCCGTGCGGGCGCCCGACCTCGCCATCGGGAAAATAGGGGCGCGAGAGGTTGCCGTTGGCACGATCAGAAAATGCGATCGTGCCGGTCAGGGCGGCGGGGTCGTTCAGAAAGGTGCGCGTCGCGGGGACGAACTGGCGGATGTCGGCGCTGGCATTGGCGCTGAGCTCGGTCCCCGCCTGCGCGCCCGAGAAAAAGGCTGCGGTGCGAGCTTTCTGCAGGCTGACGTCGGTGCCGAAAATCGGTGCGTCGGGCGAACGCACGATGCCCAGAACCGAGCCATGGGTATCGACGATGCTGATCGTCACTTGCGCGCGGCTGTCGAGCGGGCGGCGGATCTGGGCGCGGGCGCGGCTCATCACTGCAAAGGCTTCTTCGAGCACCGCGCGCGCTTCGGCCTGCGTCAACGGCGCGCTGTTGGTCGCGCCGTCGGTTCCGGCGCGCAGCGGATAACGGTTGGTGCCGCTGCCGTCGGTCAGCACGAACGCATCGCGGTTCGAAAATTCGGCGGCGGTCGACGCGCGGATGCCCGATGCTTCGCTGCCATAGGCGGTGCCAGCGGTGACCGCGGCGCTGGCATAGCCAATCACTGCGACCAGATTCCCCGCGCTGCCGTTGAGACTGGCAAAGCTGGCACTGCCACTGCTCATCACCCCGGCAAAACTTGCGTCGGAAAAGCGCAAGCTGGTCCCATCGACGGTGATCTTGTCGGCGGTGATCGTCGAGGGCGCCTCGAACCCGCGTGTTCCCGCCAGCGCGATGAATTCTTCGGGGTCGTTGTCGATGTCGAGGATATTGGGATCGCTGCCATAGACGCCGTCGCCCATCACTCCGATGCCGCCGACGAGAACCCCGTTTTTATAGAGCGGCAGCCCGCCCGGATCGGCGGCGAGGCCGAGCGGCGAACGTTTGGGTCCGATCAGCGCCGCGCCGCCGGGAGCACCGAAGCGCGCCGACAGGTCGCTGCACGGCAGCTGGCTGAACTGCACCCCGAACAGCGGGCCACTTTCAAGGCCGACCGTGGTCGGCGCGGGCGGGAAATGTTCCTGCACGATCTGGCTGGCGGTGCGGGTCGAAAAGGCATTGCCGCCGCTCGACAGATAGGCGCCGGTGACCGCCTTGGCGATCGCGCCGCCCTCGGCGGGGAAGGTAACATTCTGCGCGTCGATATGGACGCCATTAGGTGCCGCGGACGTCGTCGCGGTCGCGCGCGCACCGGTCATCCGGAACACGCCGAGCACATTGCCGACGCGGTCGGTCACCGCGATCACCGACGGCAGGCTGCGCGCTTGCGCCTCGGCAATCGCTTGCGCCAGCACGCGCTCGACATCAGTAGTGGTCAGCGCCTCGGCGGCGGGCGGCGTGTAGAGGCCGCCCGTCGGGGTCGGGGTTGGCGTGGGGGTCGGACTTGGGGTCGGCGTGCTGCCCCCGCCGCCTCCACCACCGCACGACGTCAGCAGCAACGCCCCCATCGCGGCAACGGCCGCCGAGCGGAAAAGATGGGTCTTGCTTTGCATGATTTACCGCAGCGCCCGGATCGCGCGCACTGCGCTGCCCAGCGACGCCTGGAATTCGGCGGGCTTGTACGCATTGGGATCCTTTGCCGCGGCATAAGCCCGGTCGATGTCGCCGCGGATGCCGGCCGCGGCGCCGACGGTAACGCGGCCCGACGACACCATCGCGTTGAGCAAGGTATCGACCCCCATCACCGCCTGCTGCGACCCCGAATAATCGGTGAAGCGGTCGCCGATCGCTTTCGCCGAGATCGCGTCGACCATCGCAAAGGCATCGGTGCCCGAAAAACTGCGCGCCGCAAACGCGCTCTTGAGCGACGCCACGGTCTGCGACAGCTGCGCCGCGGCGGCGACTGCGCTGGGACGGTCGGTGGCCATCGCCTTGTGGAACGCCGCGGTCCGCGCCGCGAGCTGATCGGCGAGCGCGGGTGCGGCGAGCCGCGCCGCGGCGGCGAGCATGATCAGATTTTCGTCATTATAGGGCGGCATCCCCTCTGGGATTTGACGCCCCGGATTGTCGACGCCGGTGCGCACCGGTTTCGCCTGATCGAAGATGCGGCGGTGACAGCTGTGGCAGTCGAGGAAATAGAATTCGGGGAACATCCCCTCGGTCCCGCGGCGCGACTGGAACAGCGCCAGGCTGCGCTCGATCGCGGTCGCCTGCCCCACCGCCCACATCTGGACATGGTCGGTGCGCCCGTTGGCGGCGCCGAACTTGCGCCAGCCATAATCGGCATCCTCCTGATGGTGCGCCTGGAGCGACGAGAAGAGGTCGAGCTCGAAGGCGATGCGTGGATGCCCCGCCGCCATGATGCGGTGGGTGACGAACTGCCCGTCGCTGGCCGACCCGAAATGGCAATCGACGCACACCCCGGCGCGCACCACCGGGTCTTCGAGCTTTTTCAGCCCCGCCGACAGGTTGGCGAGATGTTTCTGGCGCATTTCGGCGTCGGGGTTGGCGCTGGTTCCGACCCCGGCATAATGGCTCGCGAGCCAGCCGCCCGCGGGGCCATGGCAGGATTCGCAGCCGACGCCATCCTCTGTCGGTACGCTGCCGCGCATCGCGCCCTTGGCGGCGACCGCACCTGCCGTGGCGTGACAGCCGATGCACATCTGCGCCGTTGCCGGATCGCCGATGCCCAGATTGCGCGCGATGAACTGGCTGCGGTTGTTGCTGAGCACCGCCCAGGCGCGGCTGTGCGCGCCGCCGGGGGTCGAGGGCTCCTGCCATTTCATCAGCTCGTCCTGGCGCACGACGGTCCCGTCGCCCTCCATCCGGCCGTGGCAGGTCGATCCGGCGCAGGAGGCGACGCCAGTATAAACTGCGCCGCTTTCACCCTGCGAGCGGGCAGGAGGCGCGAAGACGAACGCCGCGATGGCGAGCGCGAGCAGCATCAGCGCCAGAGCCACAAACGCAGCCCCAGACCGATCGCCGCGCTCCTTTCCAGCGTGCGTCGTCATTCGCGAAAACCCCTTTTCCCCCGACCCGGCGCTTTTACGCCTTGGGCCGAATTACACCACCCCGAATGCCAGCATCGCGTCGGCCACTTTCTTGAAACCGCCGATGTTCGCGCCCTTCACATAGTCGATATAGCCGCCGCCCTGATCGCCATAGGTGATGCAGCTTTTGTGGATGCCGTCCATGATGTCTTTCAGCATCTGCTGCAGTTCGGGTTCGCTCCAGCTGCGGCGACCGCTGTTCTGGCTCATTTCCAGCCCCGACACCGCGACGCCGCCCGCGTTGGCCGCTTTGCCCGGCGCGAACATGATCTTCGCATCCTTGAAGACATGCACGCCCTCGAGGTTGGTCGGCATGTTGGCGCCTTCGCTGACCGCGATACAGCCGTTCTTGACCAGCTCGCGCGCATCGTCGCCGAGCAGCTCGTTCTGCGTCGCGCACGGCAATGCGACGTCGCACTTCACGCCCCACGGCGTCTTGCCCGCGGTGAAGCTCGCGCCCTTAAACTCGTCGCAATATTCCTCGATCCGGCCGCGGCGGTGGGTCTTGTGCGTTTTAACCCAATTGATCTTTTCCTGATCGATGCCGTCCGGATCGTGGATGAAACCGCCCGAATCGGACAAGGTCAGCACCTTGCCGCCGAGCTGGACGATCTTTTCGGCGGCGTGGGTCGCGACATTGCCCGATCCCGAAATCACCGCAGTCTTGCCGACCAGATCCTGCCCTTTGGCGGCGAGCATATTGGCGAGGAAATAAACGGCCCCATAGCCGGTCGCCTCGGTGCGGATCAGCGAGCCGCCCCATTCGAGCCCCTTGCCGGTGAGCACCCCGGTAAATTCGTTGGTGATCCGCTTGTACTGGCCGAACATGAAGCCGATTTCGCGTCCGCCCACCCCGATGTCGCCCGCGGGAACGTCGATGTCGGCGCCGATGTGGCGATAGAGTTCGGTCATGAAGCTTTGGCAAAAGCGCATGATCTCACGCACGCTTTTGCCCTTGGGATTGAAGTTCGACCCGCCCTTGCCGCCGCCCATCGGCAGGCCGGTCAGCGCATTTTTGAACGTCTGTTCGAACGCCAGGAATTTGAGCACCGATTCGGTGACCGACGGGTGGAAACGAATGCCGCCCTTGTAAGGGCCGATGGCGTTGTTGTTCTGGACGCGCCAGCCACGCTGGACGCGGATATTGCCCTTGTCGTCCTCCCAGCAGACGCGGAAAGACACCACCCGGTCGGGTTCAGCAATGCGCCGCAAAATCTGCTGCGCATGATATTCCTCCTTATCGGCGATGAAATCGAAAATATCTTCCGATACTTCCTGCACCGCCTGCACAAACTCGGGTTGCCCCGGGTTACGCTTCTTTACGCCTTCCATGAACGTCGAAAAATCGACGTGATCCGAAACTGCCATGCACCCCTCCCCTGATATGACTGGGAAAGTCGGTGCGACCCCGACGATATTTTAATCGTTGACCGACCTTGTATGTCAAAGGCTACACCATCGCCAAGCAAAGGCAATATGACAGCGCGCACAGGCGGCATTTTTTCGTGGGCCGCACCAAGGGGCAAAAATGAGCGAGACCAAGAGCATGGCCGAAGCCGCGAAGCGCGGCATGAACGGCACCAACCGCGCGATCCTGATCGCCGCCTTTGTGCTGCTGGCGGCAGCGATCGGCTACACGATCTGGCGCGATTCGGCGCCGGCGCCCGCCGACCCGGCGGCGCAGACCGCCGCGGCGCCGTCCGACCAGCTTGCGGCGTTAGAGGCGCGCACCAAGAGCGAACCCAACAGCGCGGAGGCGTGGACGGCGCTCGGCGCGGCGCGATTCGACCTCAGCGATTTTGCCGGCGCGGCGGCGGCGTATGAAAAAGCGACCGCGCTATCGCCCGAGTCGGCGGGGCTGTGGTCGGCGCTGGGTGAGGCGCGCGTGATGGGCAGCGACAGCGACCCGATGCCCGCCGCAGCACTCTCGGCGTTCGACAAGGCGATCGCACTCGATGCGAAGGATCCGCGCGCGCGCTATTTCCTCGCGGTGAAAAAGGACATTGGCGGCGATCATCAGGGCGCGATCAACGACTGGTTCGCACTGCTCGCCGACACGCCGCAGGGCGCGCCGTGGGAAGCGGATCTGCGCCGCACGATCGAACAGGTCGGCGCGATCCACAAGATCGACGTCGCCAGCCGCCTCGCCAGCACACAGGCGCGCCCGCTGACCGCCGACGAAATGCCCGTCGCCGCGCGCGCGATCCCGGGGCCAAGCCGTGGGGATATGGAGGCGGCGTCACAGCTGCCCAAGGGTCAGCAGGATCAGATGATTCAGGGCATGGTCGACGGGCTGGAGGCCAAGCTGAAGGCCAATCCCGCCGACGTCGACCGCTGGATCATGCTGATGCGCAGCCGGATGACGCTGGGCGAAACCGCAAAGGCGGCGCAGGCGTTGAAGGACGGCATTGCCGCGAACCCGGCGGCGGCGGGGCGGCTGAAGGCGCAGGCGCAGCTGCTGGGGGTGCCGGGCGCTTAACACCCTCCTATCCCGTTCGCATCGAGCGAAGTCGAGATGCCCATCGGGGTGGCGCGCCACATATGGGTGTCTCGGCTGCGCTCGACACGAACGGAAACTACGTTGGTTACTTCACCCCGCCATCAGCGCCGCATTGCCGCCCGCCGCGGTGATGTCGGTGCTGATCGTCTTTTCCTCGGCAAAGCGGTTCAGATAGTGCGGGCCGCCAGCTTTCGGGCCGGTCCCCGACAGCCCGCGGCCGCCGAAGGGCTGCGAGCCGACGATCGCGCCGATCTGGTTGCGGTTGACGTAAACATTGCCGACCTGCGCCCGCGCCGCGATATGCGCCGCAACCCCGTCGATGCGGGTATGGACGCCGAGCGTCAGGCCGTAACCCGAGGCGTTGATCGCATTGATCAACTGGTCGAGCTCGCCACCCTTCCATGTCGCGACGTGCAGCACCGGGCCGAAAATCTCGCGCTTCAGATCGGTGACATGGTCAAGACGGATCACCACCGGCGGCACGAAATGCCCGCCCGCAGGAAAGTCGGTCCGCTGTGCCTCGGCGATCACGCGCCCGGCGGCGCGCGCTTCGGCGACATAGGCGGCGATATTCGCGCGCGCTTCCTCGTCGATGATTGGGCCAACGTCGGTGGCAAGGATCGCCGGATCGCCGACATTCAGCTCGGCCATCGCGCCCGCGACCATGTCGATCATCGTATCGGCAACATCTTCCTGCACGCACAGCAAGCGCAGCGCCGAACAGCGCTGGCCCGCCGACTGAAACGCGCTGGCGACGGCGTCGCGCGCCACCTGTTCGGGCAGCGCGGTCGAATCGACGATCATCGCATTGGCGCCGCCGGTCTCCGCAATCAGCGTCGCAATCGGGCCATCGCGCAGCGCGAGGCCGCGATTGATCGCGCGGGCAACCTCGGTCGACCCGGTAAAGGCGACGCCGATGATATCGGGATTACCCGTCAATGCCGCGCCGACCGTTTCGCCGCGGCCGGGAAGATAATGGAGCACATCGCCGGGGACTCCGGCTTCGAGCAGCAACTCGACCGCAGCATGCGCGATCAGCGGCGTCTGCTCGGCGGGTTTCGCGAGCACGCTGTTCCCCGCGGCAAGCGCCGCCGCGACCTGCCCCAGAAAGATCGCTAGCGGGAAATTCCACGGGCTGATGCACACGAACACGCCCTTGCCCTCGAGCATCAGTTCGTTGCGTTCGCCCGTCGGGCCGGGCAGCGCGACGGGGTAGGTGAAATCGGCGCGCGCCTGACCCGCATAATAGCGCAGGAAATCGACCGCCTCGCGCACTTCGGCGATCGCGTCGATCAGCGTCTTGCCGGCCTCGTCGATTGCAAGGCCGAGGAAAAGCGCATCATGTTCTTCGAGCAGATCGGCCGCGCGTTCGAGCCGTTCGGCGCGAAAGGCGCCGCCCGCGAGGCTCCAATTGCCATGCGCCGCGCGCGCCGCGGCGACGGCATCGGCAACGGTGGCCGCATCGGCCTCGATTACCTGACCAACGACGGCACCCTTCGCGGGATTGCGCACCGGATCGGCCGCACCCGTTCGCGCCACGCCGCCGACAATCGGCGCCGCCACCCGGTCGCTGCGCCGCGCCGCTCCAATCGCGGCGACCAGCGCCTCGGGGACACCGGGTTCGCCAAGGTCATAACCGCGCGAATTGCGCCGCGCCGGATTGAACAGGCCAAGGCCGGTCGCAATCTTTGACGCCTCCGCGCTGGCGACGCTGCGCGGATCGACCGCAAGCTGTTCGGCACTGACATCGGGGTCCGAAAATTGATGCACAAAGCTGGAGTTCGCGCCATTTTCGAGCAGGCGACGGACAAGATACGCGAGCAGGTCGCGGTGGGTGCCGACGGGCGCATAGACGCGCACCGGACGCGGCGGCGGGAACAGCGCGACGAGCGCGTCGTGCGCGCCTTCGCCCATGCCGTGGAGCCGCTGCAGCTCATAGTCGGCGCCCGCGAACATTTCGGCGACGAACGCCAGCGTCATCGCGTTGTGGCTGGCGAACGCCGGATAGATGCAATCCTGGCAATCGCGCAGCAACTGGGCGCAGCGCATATAGTTTAGGTCGGTGTGGAGTTTCGCGGTGAACACCGGGAAATCGCCGAGGCCGAGCGTCTGCGCGCGCTTGATCTCGGTGTCCCAATAGGCGCCCTTGACCAGCCGCATCGACAGCTTGACCTCGCGCGCCCGGGCGCGCTCGGCCAGCCAGTCAATCACCGCGGGTGCGCGCTTCTGGTACGCCTGAATGACGATGCCCAGCCCGGTCCAACCGTCGGCAATCCCCGCGTCGATCAAGGCGGCGAACACGTCCATATGCGGTTCGAGCCGGTCGCTCTCCTCGGCATCGATCATCAGCGGGATGTTCACCGCGCGCGCCGCCTTGGCGAGTTCGATCACCCGCGGCACCAGTTCGCCGATCACCCGCGCACGCTGAAAATATTCGTAGCGCGGGTGGAGCGCCGACAGCTTGATCGAAATGCCATGATTGGCGTGCGGATCGCCGGGCTTCGCATCGCGGCCGATGCGCGTAATCGCGTCGGCATAGCTGTCATAATAGCGCGCGGCATCCTCGGCGGTGCGCGCCGCTTCGCCGAGCATGTCGAAGCTCGCCAGTTCGGCCTTCTGCTTGTCGGCGCGCTTGACCGCGGCGTCGATCGTCTCGCCCATCACGAACTGTTGGCCGAGCAGCTTCATCGCCGCGAGCGCCGCCTGCCGGATCACCGGCTCGCCCGAACGGCGGACCATTGATTTAAGCAGGGTCAGCGGGTTCGCCTTGCTGCCCATTGCGTCGAGCATCAGCGTCGCCGACCCCAGCGACAGACCGCGTGCCGACAGTGCGACGATCAGCGGGCTGTCCTCGTCGTCGCCTTCCTTCCAATGGCGCCCGGCGATCTTGTCGCGGATCAGCGCGTTGGCGGTCGCGCTGTCGGGAACCCGCAGCAACGCTTCGGCGAGGCACATCAGGACGACCCCTTCCTCGGTCGAGAGGCGGTAGCGGTTCATCAGCTGCGCGACGAGCGTTTCGCGGTCGCCCTCGGCCTTCGCCTTGCGGATCAGGTCGAGTCCGCGCCGGGTCACCGCCTCGACGCTGGCGGTCGAGGTGGCAAGGGCGGCGCGCAGTTCGGCGACGATGTCGCTTTCGCTGCGGCGGGCGAGGGCACGGATGGCGGCGCGGTCGTTGGGTTGGGTCATGCCGGCAGCATATCGCAGGTTCGTGCGGCAATCCGACCAATTACGGACCTATAGAATTATCTTTTGACCTATTATTGGATCAGTTTTAGGCCAATGTGATGAATGAAACGCCCCTCGCAGTCGATCTGGACGATTTCGACCGGAAAATCCTGGCGATTCTGCGCCTGGACGGCCGCATCACCTTCACCGATCTGGCGCAGCGTGTCGGCCTGTCGAAAACGCCCTGCCAGCAACGCGTCCGGCGGCTGGTCGACAAGGGCGTGATCACCGGCTTTGCCGCGATCGTCGATCCCGCCAAGGTCGGACTCGACCATGTCGCCTTTGCCGAGGTCAAGCTGTCGGACACGCGCGAGGCGGCGCTCAAGCAATTCAACGCCGCGGTGCGCGCGATCCCCGAGGTCGAGGAATGCCACATGATCGCGAGCAGCTTCGACTATCTGCTCAAGGTCCGCACCGTCGACATCCGCCGCTATCGCATCGTGCTGGGCGAAAAAATCTCCAGCCTGCCGCACGTTGCCAGCACCTCGACCTTCGTCGCGATGGAAACGATCAGCGAAACGACGCGCTGACACGAATATTGACCGCCGCGCAGACCTGTGCCAATCGCGCAGCGCCGAGCGGGTGTAGCTCAATGGTAGAGCTTTTGCTTCCCAAGCAAGTGACGAGGGTTCGATTCCCTTCACCCGCTCCAGACTTTCGCCAAGATTTAGCAAAGCTAAATCGCGATCAGCGAAAGTCCGGCCAGCCCGCGCAGCGAGGATCGACGGCATGGCTTTGCCATGCCGCAGCGTCCTAGACCGCCTCCACCGTCACCCGCTGGTTCAGCATCTCGATCTCGCCATAAGCGGTAAGGAAACTGATGTCGGCGGCGTCGCGGCCGACCGCGATCTTGGCCATCTCGCCCGCTTTGGCCATGCCGGTCGGATCGACCAGATGCCACGCGCCGTCCAGAAACACCTCCGCCACCGCGTGGAAATCCTGTGGTTCGACGCCGAGCGCATAGACACTGACGATGCGCGCCGGGATCGCCGCGGCGCGCGCCAGGCTGACCATCACATGGGCATAGTCGCGGCACACCCCCTGCCGTTCGACAAAGCTGTCGAGCGCGCCGGTTTCGGCGTCGCTTGACCCGGATACATAGGTGAAATGCGCCTCGATCCAGTCGCGCATCCGGCCGATCTTGGCGCCGCCCTCGACGTCACCGAACTCGTCCTGAACGAAGTGGATGAATTTGTTCGCGGGGCAATAGCGCGATTCGTTGAGATACTGCACCGTCTCGCCGGGCAACTGGTGCATCGGCACCTTGTCCAGCGTCCGGTAATCGGTGAGGTCGCGCTGGATTTCGACAGTCGTGCGATAGCGGACATTGAGTTCGCCGCCGCGGCGCAGCCAGATGCGGTCGCCGATCATGTCCTGCGCCGGAACGCGCGCGAAATATTCGCAATTGCCGACGTCGAGCACGGCGTTGAGGATCAGCTGTTCGGGGATCGCCGCCGCTTCGATATGGAGCATCAGGTCGACCGGATCGCCCAGGCGATAGTCGAGCGCGGCGGTGATTGCGAGTTTCATCGGCGGTTAACGCTCCAAAGCGGGATCGGTGCCGCTAGGGCCAGAAAAACTTCGGCACAACCGAAAAGCATTGGCGCGATTTCGCATCCGCGCTGTATGAGCCGCCAGCGCATTCATCGTCGGGGAAATTTGTGACCGCATCACGTACCATTCCCTTCATCGTTGCGACGATCTTTATCGACGCGGTGGGCTTCGGCATCATCATGCCGGTGCTGCCTCAGTTGGTGATGGAGGTGGGCCGCATCGACCTGCCGCGCGCCATCGAGGTCGGGGCGTGGATCGGGCTGGTGATGGCGGCCGCAACCTTCCTCGCGTCACCGGTGCTCGGCAATCTGTCCGACCGCTTCGGGCGCCGCCGCGTGCTGCTGCTGTCGCTGGGCGGCCTTGCGATCGACTATGCGCTGCTGACAATTGTTCAGACGCTGCCTTGGCTGTTCGTCGCGCGCGCCTTGTCGGGGGTATTCGGCGGCAGCTATGCCGCGGCCCAAGCCGCCATCGCCGACATCACCAAGCCCGCGGAGCGCGCGCGCAATTTCGGCTTCGTCGGCGCGGCGTTCGGGGTCGGTTTTGTCGCTGGTCCCGCGATCGGCGGCCTCCTCGGCGAGATCGGTCCGCGCGCGCCGTTCGTCGCCGCCGCAATCCTCGCCGCCGCCAACATGCTCTATGGTCTGTTCATCTTCCCCGAAACTTTGCCGCCCGAGCGCCGCCGCGCCTTTGACTGGCGCCGCGCCAACCCGCTCGGCGCGCTGCAGACGATGCGCGGCCTGCCGGGCATGGGCGGGGTCGCGAGCGTGCTGACGCTGTGGCAGATCGCCAGCCTCGTCTATCCGATGACGTGGAGCTTCTATTGCATCGCGCAGCTTGGCTGGACCCCGGGCATGATTGGCGCCAGCCTGGCCGCGGTCGGGGTGATGATCGCGCTGGGCCAGACCTTTGTCGTCGGACCGATGGTCGCGCGCTTCGGCGAGCGCGACGCGGCGACGATCGGCATAGCGATCGCGGTCGCCAACTATGTGGGCTTTGCCTTTGTCACGTCGACCTGGGGCGCGTTCCTGCTGCTGCTCCCCGTCGCCTTGCAGGCACCGGTGCAGCCGTCGCTGAACGCGCTGATGTCGCGCCGCGCCACCCCCGAGACGCAAGGCGAGGTACAGGGGATTTCGGCTATGGCGATGGGGCTGGGTCAGCTCGTCGCGCCGATCGTGCTGACCGGCACCATGGCCTATTTTACGGCTGCCAAGGCGCCGGTGCATTTTCCGGGCGCCGCCTTTGTCGTGTCGGCGCTGTTTGGCCTGCTCGCGATCCTGATGCTGCGCCGCCTGCCGCGGGTGACGCGGACCAGCGGCGACGCGCCCGATCAGATGCCGCCGTCGGTCACTGCGTAACCGGCGGCCTCGATTGCTGTGGTGAGCATCGCGACGCAGGCAGCAACGTCGGCCGCCGACGTCGAGCGGACGACAAAATTGGCGCCGACCTTGCCGTCGCGGAAAAAGGGATAGCTGCCGATCACCACCCCCGGATGATCCTTTTCGCCCTGCCGCAGCAGGTCGGCGACCTCGCTTTCGGGCGACCACGCGCCGATCGTGTGCGCAACCAGCGGCGCGCCGCCTTCGAGCTCGCCGGTCAGCGCGTCGAGCATGCCCGCGGTGATATGCGGTACCCCGGCCATCACGAACAGATTGCCGATGCGGATCCCCGGCGCGCCCGACATGCGATTGGGGATCAGGTCGGCGCCGTCAGGGGTGCGCGCCATGCGCAGCCGCGCCTCGGTCAGCTCGATGCCCCGCCCGCTGTAATAGCGTTCGAGGATCGCGCGCGCGTCGGGATGGACGATGACCCCGACCCCCAGCGCCTTGGCCACCGCATCAACGGTGATATCGTCGTGGGTCGGGCCGATGCCGCCGGTGGTAAAGACATAATCATAGCGCGCGCGCACCGCGTTCAGCGCATCGACAATCTCGTCCTCGACATCGGGCACGACACGCACTTCGCGCAGCCGGATGCCCTGGACATCGAGCCATGTCGCGATCTGCGCGATATTCTTGTCCTGGGTGCGGCCCGAGAGAATCTCGTCGCCAATCACCAGCACGGCGGCTGTCCAGATGCGTTCGTCGCTCATCGCTTTGCCTTAGCCGGACGTGGTGACAAAACAAGTCCGGTGGACCGGCGTGTATGTTCTTGTTATGTTCAATCCCGACTCACAATGCACAAGGGAGAGCCGCGATGGCCGACGCACTGATTTTCTATACCAACCCGATGTCGCGCGGCCAGATTGTCCGCTGGATGCTCGAAGAGGTCGGCGCGCGCTATGAGCCGCGCATCCTCGACTATGGCACGACGATGAAGGATGCGGCCTATCTGGCGGTCAATCCGATGGGCAAGGTTCCGGCGATCGTCCATGACGGCAAGGTCGTCACCGAGTGCGCCGCGATCTGCGCCTATCTGGCTGATGCCTTCCCCGATGCCGGGTTGGCGCCCGCGCCCGCCGACCGCGCCGATTATTACCGCTGGCTGTTCTTCACCGCGGGGCCGGTCGAACAGGCGATCACTGCCAAGCATTTGGGCGTCGAGCCCGATGCCGACCAGCAGCGATCCGCAGGCTTTGGCTCGCTGCCCGCGGCGCTCGACGCACTCGAAACTGCGGTTGCGGGCAAGGCGTTTGTTGCGGGCGACCGCTTCAGCGCTGCCGATGTCTATGTCGGCAGCCAGATCGACTGGGGCTTGCAGTTCGGCACCATCGCGTCACGCCCGGCGTTCGAAGCCTATGTCGCGCCGCTGCGCGAACGCGCGGCGTATAAGCGCGCCAAAGAGATCGATAACGCACTGATTGCCGAGATGCAGGCGGCAAATCCCGGTTAGTGCTGGTCTCTCTCAGTCTTCATTGCGAGCGGAGCGAAGCAATCCAGGGCGGTTACCGCACACTCTGGATTGCCGCGTCGCTTCGCTCCTCGCAATGACAAGGGAGTGGGGAATTCGCTTGCCGCTTAGGGCAGCGCCTTGAGCAATCCAGCCGCGAGCGGCGCAAGCCGCCGGACCTGCGGATCCTGCGACTCGCTGGCCGCGACATAGACGGCGTCGCCAAAGGCGCTACTGTTGTGGACCGCCGCCGGCCCTTCAGCGCTGGCATAGGGCGCTTTCCAGCGCGGCGCATCACCCGGATGCAGCGCTTGGAACCACGCCGCCCACGCTGCATCGTCGATGTCAGGGCGCTTGGCCAGCAACAGCAATGGCCGCGCCAGCCGCCGCGCTTCGCCGTGGACATAAGCGTGCGTCCCCGCTGGCGCGACCTGCGCCGCGATGGCGCCGAGCAGCAGGTCGGCGTCGGCGCGGCTCAGCCGCGGGTTGAGCGCGAGCTGCATTAATAAGTCGGCACCGTGCGCGACACCATGCCGCCACCCCTCCCCCACGATGAAACCGCGATAGTCGGAGACGCCGCGAAGATAGGTCGCGCCCGTTACGGCGAGCGCGTGCAGTTCGGCCTCGGTCAGAAAGGGTTCGACCCGGTCGGCGCGCGCGACTTCGGACAGCGCCAGCGCCGCGAAGGGACGGTGAAAACCCGCTTTGTCGTCAGGTGCTGCAAGGATCGCCGTCAGCCGCTCGCCCGCATGACGCAGATCGTCCGGCTTCAGATGCTTGCCGCGCAGCCCCTGCGTCCATAGCGCAAAGGCGAAATCGTCGCGGACGGCTGGGTCAGGGTCGCCCAGGCATGCGATCAGCGCGTCGATTGCGGCATCGCTTGCGGCGGGAAAATAGGTCGCGGCAAAGGCTTTGAGATTGCCATCGGCGGGCCGCGCAACGGTGCAACTGTCACTGGTCTTTGCCGCGACCGGCACCGCCACCAGCATCGCCGCCGCACTTACCGCGCTCCATATGGCCTTCATCGCCGCCCCTCCCCCTCAAAAAGAAAGAGCCCGGCGAATCGCTTCGCCGGGCTCCGTCGTTTCACGTCTGTCCGACCGCTTAGTCGCGGCTGCCCATCAGGTTGAGCAGAAAGGTGAACATGTTGACGAAGTCGAGGTAGAGCGTCAGCGCGCCCATCACCACCGACTTGCCGACAAAATCGGTCCCGCGGACATAGAAATACATGCTCTTGATCTTCTGCGTGTCATAGGCGGTGAGGCCTGCGAACAGCAGCACGCCGATCACGCTGATCGCCATCGCCATCGCGCTCGACTGCAAGAACAGGTTGATCAGCATCGCCACGAGGATGCCGACGACGCCCATGATCAGAAAGGTACCGAAACCCGACAGATCCTTCTTGGTCGTGTAGCCATACAGGCTAAGACCAATGAACGCTGCCGCGGTCGCGAAGAAGGTCGTCGCGATCGACGTGCCCGTAAAGGCGATGAAGATCGTCGACATCGACAGACCCATCACCGCGGCATAGACCCAGAACAGCGCCTGCGCCGCCGTGGTCGACAGCTTGTTGATGCCAAAGCTCAACACCAGCACGAACGCCAGCGGCGCCAGTGCGACGACCCACATCAGCGGCGAGCCGATCAGCGAGGCGGTAAAGCCCGACTGAAACGCCAGCAACGCGACGATGCCGGTCAGCAGCACGCCCGAGCCCATATAATTGTAAACCGACAGCATGTACGACCGCAGGCCGGCATCGACGGCCTGGTCCATTGCATTCGCGCCGGCCCCAAAACCGGAAGCCGCCATATTGGGGTCGTTCCAATTCGCCATTGTCATTACTCCATCACCGGCCAGCCCATACCGGCCGTAGTGCGCAATATCGTGATTTTCTCTCCGGCTTTCAAGCGAAACCGGAAAGCCGGCAAGTTTCGGTGGTTAGGCGGGCGCGAACGCTTATGCTGGCCGGACCATGTCGAGCCACCGCCTGTTCGTCGCGCTGCGGCCGCCGCGCCCCATTCGTGACCTGCTGCGCGGCGCGATGCACGGCATTTCGGCGGCGCGCTGGCAGGATGACGATCAGCTTCACCTGACGCTGCGCTTTATCGGCGAAGTCGACCGGCACCGCGCCGAAGATATTGCCGCGGCGCTGGGCGCACTCCACGCGCCCGCGATCGTCGCGCGGATCGCCGAGGTCGGGCTGTTCGACCGCCGCAGCGCGCCGCACACGATCTGGGCCGGAGTCGAGCCGCTGGCATCGCTCGCGGCACTGCAACGCAAGACCGACCAGCTGCTGGCACGCGTTGGGGTTGCCGCCGAACCGCGCGCCTTTCTGCCGCATGTCACGCTGGCGCGGCTCAACCGGTCGGCGGGGCCGGTGGCGCCTTTTCTGACGTTGCACGGCGATCTGACGAGTCCGGCGTTCCTCTTCGATCATGTAATCCTGTATGAAAGCGAGATGGGGCATGGCGGCTCGCGCTATCATCCGGTGGCGCGCTATCCGCTTGACGTTTCGGCGACAAGCGCCGCGGCGACCGCGCTGACATCCGCCCAGGTTTCGGCGAAGCCGTCGTCGGCGCCGTAATAGGGATCGGTCACGCTTTCGCCCTGCCGTCCGGGCACGAGATCGAGCATCAGCCGCAGGCGCGCCGTCGCGTCGGGCGGCGCGAGCGCACGCGCCTCTCGCAGATTGTTCGCATCGGCGGCGAGGATCAGGTCGAAGCGATAGAAATCGTCGGCGGTCAATTGCCGACCGCGCAGGTCCGAAATGTCCGTGCCGCGGCGCCGGGCCTCAGCTTGCGCGCGGCTGTCGGGCGGATGGCCGATGTGCCAGTCGCCAGTCCCCGCCGAATCGAGCGTGGCTGCGATTCCGGCCTTGGCGAAGGCGACGCGCGCCGCCGCTTCGGCGAGTGGCGAGCGACAGATGTTGCCGAGGCAGAGGAACAGGATTGCGGGCCTATCGTGCCTATCGTTGTTCATATCGGCGATCTCCTCCACGAAGTTGAACCGACTTTCAACTTGCGCCATTTTTCGGCTCTGCTAGCCATGAGCCATAACAGATAATGGGTCAGGGAGAGGGTTGCCAGATGGCCGAGACCGTCAGCGAAACGAATGCGGCCGCCGCGCCGGAATTTCAGGAGCCCAAGGCGACCGGTTATAGCTGGTACGTGCTGTCGGTGCTGGTCGTCGTCTATATCCTGAATTTCATCGACCGGCAGATCCTGAGCATCCTGGCAGTCGATATCAAGGCGGACCTCGGGCTGACCGATGCCGATATGGGCTTCCTCGGCGGCGCCGCCTTTGCCGTGTTTTACGCGCTGTTCGGGATCCCGTTGGGGCGGCTGGCGGATAACTGGAGCCGGGTGAAGCTGCTGTCGATCGGCCTTGCCCTCTGGTCGACGATGACCGCCTTGTCGGGCTTTGCGCGCGATCAGATGACGCTGACCTTTGCCCGCATGGGGGTCGGCGTCGGCGAAGCGACCGCGAGCCCGACCGCCTATTCATTGATTTCGGACTATTTCCCCAAGAAGCAGCGTGCGACGGCGCTCGCGATCTATTCGTCGGGGCTTTACCTCGGCGGCGGCGTCTCGCTGTTCATCGGGGCGTTGATAGTCAAGGCGTGGAACACCGCCTATCCGGGCGGCGGCCCGCTGGATCTCGTCGGCTGGCAGGCGGCGTTTCTGGCGGTTGGCATTCCCGGGCTGATCGTCGCCTTGTGGGTCGCGACATTGCGCGAGCCCGTGCGCGGCGCGATGGACGGGGTGCCAAGCCCCAGTTCGTCCGCGCCGTTCCGCCAGTTCGCGCAGGATCTATCGACGATCGTCCCGCCCTTCACCTTGATCGGCGCCTGGCAGCGCGGCCCCGCGGCATTGGCGATCAACATCGGCTTTGCCGCCGCGATCGCCGCCTTTGCCTGGTGGATGATCGAATTGACCGGAAACTTCCCACAATGGTCGGCGGTGGGCCTTGGCTATTATGCAGTCTTTTCCTGGGCCTGCACGCTACGCGCGCGCGATACCGCAACCTTCCGCCTGATCTGGGGCACCCCGGCGTTTATCTGTACGACTTTGGGCTATGGGCTGGTCGCGCTCGCCGCTTATGCCCTCGCCTTCTGGTCGGCGCCCTATGCCGAGATCGTGCTGGGGCTGCCCAAGCAGGAGCTGGCGTTCTGGCTGGGTGCCAACGGCGCGATCAGCGGCTTTATCGGGGTGATCATCGGCGGCCGGATGGCCGACGCCTTGCGCGCGAAGAACCCGGCAGGACGGATCCTGATGATCATCTTTGGCGTCGTTGCGCCGATCGTGCCGATCTGGATCGGCTATACGACCGACGATACGACGCTGTTCTACATCATGAACTTCCTGGCCGGGATGTTCGGCGCGACCGCACTCGGCGCCGCCGCGGCGACGACGCAGGATCTGGTGCTGCCGCGGATGCGCGGGACCGCGACCGCCGCCTTCTTCCTCGGCACCACTTTGGTCGGGCTGTCGTTCGGCCCTTATATGGTCGGGCAGATATCCGATCTGGCAGGGACGATCGTCGACGGGAAGCCGGTGGGCGACCTGCGCACCGGCATCCTGTCGCTGATCGGGGTGGCGCCGATCGCGCTGATCCTGCTGCTCTATGCCTATCGCGCGGTGCCAGAGGCCGAAGCCACGATCGTCGAGCGCGCCGCGGCTTAACGCCGCCGCTTAGTCGGTGGGTGCGGTCATGATGACGCCGCAGGCGATGCGGTCGCCGCTGTTGCCGCTAGGGTCGGTCTTCATGTCGTCGGGACCGGCATGGATCACAAACGCGGCGCCGTCAGCGTCGAGCATTGCACCATCGCCGGTCAGGCGGGTGCCGACCAGTTGCAAGGTCGCGCGGCCGATGGTGTCGGGTTCGACGGTGAGATTGGGCAAATCGCCGTGATGCGCGCCCATCGGATTCTCGCGGCCATGCTGGGCGCCGGTCGGGTTCCAGTGCGGGCCAGCGGTGGTGAATTTGGGGGCGTCGCATAGACCCGTCGCGTGGACATGCATGCCATAGGTGCCGGCGCCAAAACCGCGCGCGACGAGTTCGAGCCGCAGCCCGCTGCCATCCTTGAAAATATCGACTCGGCCACGGTCGGCGCCGCGCGCATCGACAAGATTGGCATAGGCGTCGGGGACCGGCAGCTTGGAGGTTGGCGTCCTGCTCATATTGGCGCAGCCCGTCAGCGCCAGCGCGCCGATCAGCGTGGCGATCGGGATCGACCAGGTTTTCGCATATGGTGGCTTTATCATCTTCTGCTCCCCAAGTGGCGGTTCGGACTTAGAACGCCGTAACGGCGTTCGCGATCCCTTCGCGGGCGACGATGCCCGGATTTGCGGCGAGTTCCAAGCTTGATGTCGGTTTTGGGGTGGGAAGCGGCCATTGACCTTGCGCAGTCGTTCGGAAACAATCAGACCATGAAAAACCGCTTCATCGCTTCAATGGCACTAACATTGGCAGTATCCGGTTGCTCTGATTTCGAGGAGCCGGCCTCGCAAGATCCTACGCCGATATATGGCTGCTATGTTGCTCCGGAAGCACCTTCGATTGCAATCGCTTCCGTCGGCGTGACAATTGATGGCGTTAGCGAGACAGCACCCTTCCGCTACGAGTTTCGAAAGGTGGGGGCGATACTGCGAATGCCATTCGCGGCGCATTTCCGAGACGGGCAATACAGGTTTGACCGATCCAGCGATCACCTCTTTCGAGTTGTTCACACGGAGACCGGCCCAACTATCTTGATTGCATTTGGCCCGAGCGGCTATCTCAAAAAATACCGTCGAAGTTCGACGAATGAGTGCGCCTCCTAATGCCCGCAACTGGTCGTTAGCTGCCATTTCCTATTTTCGTCATCCCGGACTTGATCCGGGATCAATGACGACAGCGCGGCTATGGATCCCGGATCAAGTCCGGGATGACGATGAGGGCACAATCCTCGCTGTGGCGAAGCCATGGGGAGGGGGGAGTGCCGGGTTGGACTGCCCCCGGCAGCCCAAGTCCAGTCCGGGACTGGACGACCCAGCACTTCCGCGCAGCGGATGGTGGAGGGGCGGCGACGGTCGCGCCATAGCCCCTCCGTCAGCGCTTCGCGCTGCCACCTCCCCATGGCTTCGCCACAGGAGGATCAACGGCTACGCTTGGTCGCGAACTGCCATCCCAGCGCCAGCCAAAAGAAAAGGGCCGCGAATTGCTTCGCGGCCCCAATTATTTTTGCCGAACGGCTTTGATCAAAGATCAGAAGACGCGGGCATATTGTTCGTTGCCGACGAAGCCCAGCTTGCCGACGCCGCTGCGCTTGACCACTGCCAAGACGCGATCGACGACGATGTACCGCGCATAAGGATCGGGCTGAACCTGCAATTCGGGTTCGACCGGCAGCGCCTTGGTCTGTTCCAGATAGGTCGCCAGCTGCGCCAGATCGATCGGCGTGCCGTTCCAGGTGATCGTCCCCGCGGGGTCGATCATCACCTTGTTCTTTTCCGGATCGACATTGCTGGGGCTGTTGTCAGCGATCGGCAAGTCGATCTTTACCGCGTGGGTCTGGACCGGGATGGTGATAATGAACATGATGAGGAGCACGAGCATGACGTCGATCAACGGCGTCGTGTTCATATCCATCATCGGTTCGTTTTCGTCCCGATCTCCAACTGCCATGGACATGGGTTTATTCCTTTTTTCTATGCGCGAGCCGCCTTAGAGGCGGCTCACCGCGATCGAACCAGCAGCCGGTTCGGAAATGAACCCGATTTTCTGGAAGCCTGCGAACTGCATCGTGTAAATCACGCCGCCAATGCACTGGTAAGGCGTGTTCACGTCGCCGCGAATATGGACTTCGGGGAAATTATCATCGGTGATATTTTCCGGACCGCCAATATCCGCGATCAGCTCTTCGAGCTTTTTCTGACCACGTTCCAGCAACTGCTTCGAGTCGATCGGGGTCTGGCCCCAATAGACTTCGCACGACGCGCTGTCGGCGTTGGGCAAGCCATCGCCGTCGGTGTCGGCCGAACGAATCGACAACAGCACATTTTCAGGCTTGGTCGTCGTCACTTCGAACGCCACGTCGGGAAGCTCGAGGTTCACCGTCTGCACCACCACGGGGACCGTGATGAGGAAGATGATGAGCAGCACGAGCATGATATCCACGAGCGGCGTCGTGTTGATCTCGGACATCGGGGCATCTTCGCCCCCCTTGTCGCCTACACTCATCGACATAGGATCAGTATCCTGTCACTAAAATTCATGTCACGGACATCGGGTTGACGGGCCATTGGCCTGACGCCCTGTCCAGCGGACCCCGCCCCCGCCAATAAGGCGGAAGGCGGGGATCCAGGGAAGCTTAGGCCTTTTTCGGTGCCGCGACCGGAGCAGCAGCCTTCGGCGCCGGACCGGTTGCGATCGGCTTGACCTGACCGTTCGACATGATCGAGCCGAGCACGTCGTTCGAGAAGGTCGACAGGCGGCGAGCGATCGACTTGTTGCGGCTCTGGAGCCAGTTGAACGCGAGCACCGCGGGAACCGCCACGATCAGACCGATGGCGGTCATGATCAGCGCTTCACCGACCGGACCGGCGACGGTGTCGATCGACGCCTGACCCGATGCACCGATCTTCACGAGGGCGCGAAGAATACCGATAACGGTACCGAACAGACCGACGAACGGTGCAGTCGAACCCACGGTCGCGAGGAACGCGAGGCCGCCGTTGAGCTTTGAGTTGATGTGGTTCTGCGAACGCTCGAGCGTGCCGTGCATCCAGTCATGCGCTTCGACGGGATCGGTCAGCTTGTTATGCTCTTCGTTGGCGCGCAGGCCGTCTTCGACGACCTGACGATAAGCGCTGTTCTTTTCGAGCTTCGCAGCGCCTTCGGCCAGCGTCGGCGCACGCCAGAAATTGGCATCGACCGCTTTGCCCTGGTTCATCACCTTATTCTGTTCGAACAGTTTGGTGAACAGGATGTAGAGCGTGCCGACAAACATGATCAGCAGCACCAGGAAGGTGACCTGCGACACGATGCCGCCGTCGCACAGTGCCGGAACCATGCCGTAGGGGCTCGCGCCCTCTTCTTTCACGCACATCGCCGCGGGCATCAGGGTGAGCCCCACGTCGTGGGCCGGTGCCGCAGCGGCGGCATTTGCGATCAGATTAAACATAATGGATATTCCCTCTCAAGAAATTCGATAAAATTCGAAAACAGACAGCCGCGCGCTGAATTCAGCGCGGGATCTGCCACCGGATACGATTGCTGTAGCTGCCGCCCTGCGGGTTGCCTGCACGGTCCTTGCCCGGGTTGAACCGGCCACGGCGCTGAATGAGCTTGCAGGTTTCCGCATCGAGGTCGGCATGGCCGCTCGACGACGTGACATCGCACGACGTGATACGGCCATCGGCGCCGTAAGTGACGCGGAAACCCGTCGTCCCTTCACGCTCTTCGCGCATGGCACGCGCCGGATAGTCGTCGTTCGTCGCCCAGCGGCCAGGGTTGCCGCGCGGCGTACCGGCGGCGCTGAGATCAGGCGTCGGCGGCGGTGGCGCTGGAGGTGCCGGAGGCACATACGTCACCGGCGGCGGCGGCGGTATATCGCGCACAGCCTGAACGACGTTCGGGCTGGGCAACGCGATCGGCGGCCGCGGAATCACAACCGGCGGCGGCGGCGGCAGGACGTTGTCCGGCGGCGGCGGCGGCGGCGGTTCTTCCGGTGGCGGCGGCTCTTCGACGTCCACCACGTCCAATTTTTCGGCGATCGTTTTGACAATACTGATATTCAGGCCGTTGACCAGGCCGTAGCCCAGAACTGCCGTAAACAGACCAACCAAGACAATCGCCACTACCCTATTTTTAGGGTCGACATTATCACCATAAGCCATTCAGGGACGACGCTCCTTGCTAGATCATCCTGACACCAATTCCCACCCGACGGGTCCAGTTGCCAAATGCCCGGATGATTCCGATGCGTTCCACAGACCCGGCGGAGCTACGTTCGGTTTATTATGTTCTGACCGGACGCTTCACCGCCCGTCCTATCGCGGTGGCGCCGAGTTCGCAAACCCTTTATCAGGGGTTAATGTGGCTTGTCCCATGATGGGGACTGTGACGCCGCCACCGGTGTCAACTTTGACGGAAAGTGTTCGATCATGCGCGTGTACCAGTCGGCGGCGATCGCCGGTTTTTTGGCCCTGAGCCCCGGATTCGCTAGCATTTCTGCGATGCAGGCGCCGACGCCAGCCGCGGCGGCGAGCCCGTACAGCTATGCCGACATCGCCGATCTGGCGACCGCGGCGCCGATGGCACTGCACGCGCGCATCCACAGCGCGGTGGCGCTCAAACCGGCGCAGGCGCCGGGCGTCGCGGCGGGTCAAAGCCGATTCTATGTCGAGGTCGACGTCGTCAGCCTGATTCGCGGCGCCGGTCCGCTGGCATCGCGCATTTCCTATCTGGTCGACCTGCCACTGGCCGCGAATGGCAAGCCGCAGAAGCTCAAAAAGAAGCAGCCGGTCCTGCTGTTTGCCCGCCCGGTCGCGGGCGCCGCGGCGGGCAGCAACAGCACCGGCAGCGTCCGGCTGGTGGCCCCCGACGCGCAGCTGCCATGGGATGCGGCAACCGAGGCGCAGCTCCGCGCGGTGCTGACCGAGCTGGTCAAACCCGGCGCCCCGCCCGCGATCACCGGCATCGCCAACGGCTTCCATGTTCCCGGCACCCTGCCCGGTGAAGGCGAGACGCAATTGTTCCTCAACACCAGCACCGGCGAGCCGGTGTCGCTGACCATATTGACCGCCGCCGACGGGTCGCGCCGCTGGGCGGCGGCGTTCGGCGAGATCGTCGATGGATCGGCGGCGGTCCCGGCGCGCGGGACGCTTGCCTGGTACCGACTCGCCTGCGGCCTGCCGCGCCAGCTGCCGCTCAACAAGCTGGCGGGCACTGCGCCCGAGGATCGCCGCAAGGCGGCGTCGGACTATGGCGTGGTGCTCGGCGCGCTCGGCCAGTGCACGCGGACGCGCAAGCCGCCGGCGGGTTGATAAAAGATTTGCTTCGGCGCCACCTAGGCGCGGCGGGGTTGTTTCCATGGCAAAAGCCGATAGGGCGCTCGCAATAGCGGGGCGCGGCTCCGCGCCTTGTACGGAGTCCAGCATGTCGCCCCATCCCGCCCCGACCGCTCCCCGCCCGCCGCTGCGCGTGGCACTCGCGGGAATCGGGGTTGTCGGCGGCGGCGTCGTGCGGCTGCTCGAAACAAACCGCGACCTGATCGCGCGCCGCGCCGGACGCGCGATCGAGATCGTCGCGGTGTCGGCGCGCGATCGGCACAAGGACCGCGGCATCGACCTCAGCCCCTATCGCTGGGAAGACGATATGGACGCGCTGGTCGCGGCGGACGATGTCGACGTCGTGGTCGAAATGATCGGCGGGGCCGACGGATCGGCGCTGACGCTGGCCCGCCACACGCTCGGCGCGGGCAAGGCGCTGGTCACCGCCAACAAGGCGATGATCGCACATCATGGGCTGGATCTCGCTCGCCTCGCCGAGGAACGCGACACGCCGCTGAAATATGAAGCCGCGGTCGCGGGCGGTATTCCGGTGATCAAGGCGATCCGCGAGGGCGCTTCGGCGAATGAGATCGCGCGCGTCTATGGCATCCTCAACGGCACCTGCAATTATATCCTCACGCAAATGGAGCGCAACGGCGCGAGCTTTGCCGACGCGCTGGCGGCGGCGCAGGCGGAGGGTTATGCCGAGGCCGACCCGACGTTCGACGTCGACGGGATCGATGCAGCACACAAGCTGTCGATCCTTGCGGCGCTGTGTTTCGGTACCCGGCTCGATATCGCCGCGGTCGCCGCCGACGGCATTCGCGGGCTGATCGCGGCCGATATTCGCGAGGCCGAGGCGCTGGGCCACCGCGTCCGCCTGATCGGCATGGCCGAACGCAACGAGGCGGGGCTGTACCAGCATGTCCAGCCGTGCCTCGTCCCCGCCGATCATCCGCTCGCCTATGTTCCCGGCGCGCTCAACGCCGTGGTCGCCGAGGGCAATTTTGTCGGGCGGCTGTTCTTCGAGGGCGCAGGCGCCGGGGCAGGACCGACCGCTTCGGCGATCGTCGCCGACATCATCGATATCGCGCGCGACGAATATGGCCCCGCCTTTGCGATGCCGGTCGATTCGCTCGACGCCGCGCCGGTCGCCGACGCGGGCGCGCGGGTCGGCAAACATTATGTCCGCCTGATCGTCGAGGATCGCATCGGCGTCCTCGCCGAAATCGCGACCGCGATGCGCGATGCGGGGGTGTCGATCGAAAGCTTCATCCAGCGCGGCACCGACGAGGAGGATGGCGTGGTCATCGTGCTTGTCACCCACGACGGCCCGGCGCGCGCGATCCACGCGGCGCTGGCGATCCTTGCCGGGTCGGACCATGTCGTCGGCGCGCCGATGCTGATGCCGATCCTGGCGCTTTAGCGACCCGACTGCAGCGGCGGTGACCGGGTACACCGGCCGCCACTTGTCATCGCAGCCTCCCCTGATAACCGTGCGCACAGAGTGCGGGGGATAGCAGCTATGGACATCATCATCGGGCGCGGGTTGGCGGAGGCGCGGGCGCTCGCAGCGACGCATAAGGCGATGCTGGCCGTCTATGTCGGGATTGGCGTCGTTATTCCGTTTCTGCTGCTGTCGAGCGAGCCGCTGTTCAGCCTCCGCGCAATCCTGACGATCCTCGGCAATCCGGGGTTTCAGTTCGGCGGGTCGATCGCGGGGCCGCTCTATCTGCTGGCCATCGTCGGCGCGATCATCGCGGGCGCGATGCTGGCGGCGTGGAACGGCCTGCTCGCCGAGCTGCGCGAGGGCTATATTGCCGAGATCATGTACGGGATGGTCGCGGGCTTCGCCTATTTTGCGTGCAACCTGATGGTGAGCGTCGTGACGTGGGTGATCACGCTGTTTCCCATCCTGCTCGTCGGCGGACGGATGGAGTGGGAAAATCTTGGCGGCGGCGCTCTCGCGATCGTCTATCAATTGCTGCTGACGATTGTCGCCTTCTGGATCGCCACGCGCTTTTGTCTGGCTGGCGCGATCATGGGTGGACGCGGCAAGCTGGAGCCAATCGGCGCCTTTATCGAATCATGGCGGCGCACGCAGACCGCGCAGTGGCGCCTCTGCGGATTTTATCTGCTGTACGGCCTGCCCTTCGCGGTGCTTGGCGGCGGGCTGATGGCGCTGCACATGACGACCATCATGACCAAGGCGGCGGGAAGTCCGGCCGAGACCGCAATGAGCTTTGGCTGGGTGGTGCTTTTCGCGCTCTATTTCCTCGGGCAGATCTTGATCCCTGCGGGACTTTACCGGGCATCCGAACCCGCGGCGGCGGCGAGCGAGATTTTCGCCTAGCCTAATCCTCGGGCTCGGCGGGCGGCGGCTGGCCGGTCTCGGGATCGGTCGCGCGCTTCGCCTGTTCGTAAAGCGCATTATATTCGGGGCCGGGCTTCATCCGGCCGCCCATCGACATCCAGTTATAGGGCAGCTTGTCGAGACTCATCGCCTTTGCCTCAGCGCGGGGGAGTTTCGGCGGCGCGTCGCGACCTTCCTGCGCAATCGCACGCAGTTCGGGGGTCAGGCGGTGGCGCTGGGTATCGGAGCCGCACACATTGATCGACCCGTCGTCGGCGGGTTTGCAGCGGCGGATCGGATCGACCAGCTCTTTCGCATTGGCCGCCGCGGTTTCGGCGTTGCGCGGCGGAGGCGGGGCGGGCGGACCCTGTACCTGGGCCTGTCCTGTCACGGCAATGACGCACGATAACGCGACAGCGGCTCCGAATCGGGCGAAGCATCCTCGACAAGCAGCACGGGCGACCATATGGGGCCACCTTGCCGAGATGGCGCAGCAAGTAAAGGCGGAGAGTGACCCATGACGAATAGCGGCAGCAACCTCGACCGGGTGCTCGTACTCGAAATGGTGCGCGTCACCGAAGCCGCGGCGATCGCCGCCGCCAAGCTGATCGGGCGCGGCGACGAGAAAGCCGCCGATGCCGCGGCGGTCGAAGCGATGCGCACCGCGTTCAACACGCTGTATATGGACGGCACCATCGTCATCGGCGAGGGCGAACGCGACGAGGCACCGATGCTGTATATCGGCGAAAAGGTCGGCAGCGCGCCGGGCAAGGGTCCGAAGATCGACATCGCGGTCGACCCGCTTGAAGGCACGACGATCACCGCCAAGGCCGGTCCCAACGCACTCGCGGTGCTGGCGATCGCCGAGGAAGGCTGCCTGCTCAACGCCCCCGACGTCTATATGGACAAGCTGGCGGTCGGCCCCGGCTATTCGCCGAACATCGTCAATTTCGACAACAGCATCCGCCAGAATGTCGAAGCCGTCGCCAAGGAAAAGGGCTGTACCGCCGCCGACGTCATGGTGTGCGTGCTCGACCGCCCGCGCCACGAAGCAATGATCGCCGAGCTGCGTAGCCTCGGCTGCGGCGTCGCGCTGATCCCCGACGGCGACGTCGCCGGGGTGATCGCGACGACCAACCCCGACACCAATGTCGACATCTATATGGGCAGCGGCGGCGCACCCGAGGGCGTGCTGGCGGCGGCGGCGCTGCGCTGTGTCGGTGGCCAGTTCAAGGGCCGCCTGCTGTTCCGCAACGACGACGAGCGTCGGCGCGCGGCGAAATGGGGGGTCGAGGATCTCGACCGCGTTTACGACCTGGAAGATCTGGCGAAGGGCGACGTGATCTTTGCCGCCACGGGGGTGACCGACGGATCGCTGCTGCGCGGCGTCAAGCATCGCCGCGACGGCGTGATGACCACCGAAACGGTGGTGATGCGCGCGTCGTCGGGGACGGTGCGCTGGGTGCGCGGCGAGCATCGGTCGAGCTGACGCACGATCGACCTTAAGGCATCAGGCTCCGCGCCACCGCCTCTGCGACCTTGATGCCGTCGACTGCCGCCGAGAGGATGCCCCCGGCATAACCCGCGCCTTCGCCTGCGGGGAACAGCCCGGCGGTGTTCAGGCTCTGAAAATCCTCGCCGCGGGTGAAGCGGACCGGTGACGAGGTGCGCGTTTCGACCCCGGTCATCACGACATCGGGATGGTCATATCCCTTGATCTGACGCCCGAACACCGGGATCGCCTCGCGCATCGCCTCGACAGCGAAATCGGGCAGGCAGGCCGCGAGGTCGGTCGGGGTGACGCCGGGGCGATAGGAAGGGGTGACGCTGCCGAGCGTCGTCGAGGGGCGGCCCGCGAGGAAATCGCCGACGCGCTGCGCGGGCGCGCGATAGTTCGACCCGCCTGCGACAAAAGCGAGCGATTCCCAATGCCGCTGGAACGCGAGCCCCGCGAGCGGGTCGCCGGGATAGTCGCGTTCGGGGTCGATCGCGACGACGAAGCCCGAATTGGCGTTGCGTTCGTTGCGCGAATATTGGCTCATGCCATTGGTCGCGACGCGCCCTTCTTCGGACGTCGCGGCGACGACGGTGCCGCCGGGACACATGCAGAAACTATACACGGTGCGCCCGTTCTTGCAGTGGTGCGAAATATGATATTCGGCGGCGCCAAGGATCGGGTTGCCCGCATCGGCGCCAAAGCGCGAGGTGTCGATCCACGATTGCGGATGCTCGATGCGAACGCCAATCGAAAAGGGCTTCGCCTCGACATGCACCCCCGCCGCGTGGAGCATCGCAAAGGTGTCGCGCGCGCTGTGGCCGACCGCCAGCACGACGCGGTCGGCCTCGATATAGTCGCCGCCCGTCAGGTGAACGCCCTGGACGCGGCGCTCACCTGCCCCGTCGGCGGCGATATCGAGCCCATCGACCTTGTGCTGCCAGCGATATTCGCCGCCCAGCCCCTCGATCGTTTCGCGCAGGCTTTCGACCATCGTCACCAGCCGGAAGGTGCCGATATGCGGATGCGCTTCGGTCAGGATTTCGGGCGGCGCGCCGGCTTTGACGAATTCGGTCAGCACCTTGCGGTCGAGGTGGCGCGGATCCTTGATCCGGCTGTAGAGCTTGCCGTCGGAAAAGGTGCCCGCGCCGCCCTCACCGAACTGGACGTTCGATTCGGGGTGGAGCACACCGCGCCGCCACAAATCCCACGTGTCCTTGGTCCGCTCGCGCACCACCTTGCCGCGGTCGAGGATGATCGGGCGGAACCCCATCTGCGCGAGGATCAGCCCGACGAACAGCCCGCACGGCCCGGCACCGACGACGACCGGCCGTTTAGCGCCCTTTGGCGCCTGGGTGATGAATTTATAGCTGGTGTTGGGGGTTTGCTGGACGTTGCGGTCCTTGCGAAAGCGCGCGAGCACCGCGCCCTCGTCCTTCACATTGACGTCGACCGAATAGACGAGCTGGATATTGCTCTTGTCGCGCGCGTCGTGCGCGCGCCGCGCGACGACGTGGCGCACCAGTTCGCGCGGGGTGATGCGCAGCCGTTTGCAGATCGCGGCGGGCAGCTCTTCCGGCGCGTGATGCAGCGGCAGCGTGAGTTCGGTCAGGCGAAGCATCGGGTGCCTGTAGCGGGCATTGGTCGGCGCGCCAATCGCGCGCGTTGGAGGCTTGCGCCGATCCTCCCCCGGCGGAGGAGGATCGTCATGCTAGAAGATCCCGGCCGCCAGCCCTTCGGCGAGCGCCGCGCCGAGATCGCGGGCTTCGGCGAGGCGGTCAGCAGGGATCGTCTTGGGCGCAAGGATCGCCTCCGGCGTCTGCGCGGCGGTGTTCACGATGACGCCCTCTGCGACCCTTTTCAACCGCCAGCCGGTCGCGATGCGGTCGAGCTGGCGTTGGGCGTTTTCGCCGTCGGAGCCCGCGCAGATGATCGTCGCATAAGGACGGCCTTCGAGTTTCCCGAGGCAGGGATAATAGCAGCGGTCGAACAGCTCCTTCATCATGCCCGACAGCGCGGCGAGGTTTTCGGGTCCGATGAAGAGATAGCCGCTGGCGGCGAGCAGCATCTCCGGGGTGACATCCTCGGCGCCGACCAGCCGCGCAGCGCTGCCGGCGCCATCTGCCGCGGCGCGCGCCAGCGCCTCGCTGCCGCCGGTGCGGCTGTGCCAGGCGATCAGCAGGGTGGGAGCTTCGGTCATCCACCGATGCTTGCCAAGCGGCGGACCGCGGCGCAAGCTGCCGTCAAAATATGGGGGAGAAAATAGATGCGCCGATTGACCGCCCTGCTGCTCGCGAGCACCCTGCCCTTTGCCGCTGTCGCGCAGGACGCCGCGAGCGAGGCAACCCGCACCGCGCAAGCCGAGCTGGCGAAACGCCTGCCGCTCGATGACCCGCGCGACGAGGCCAATGTGATGCGCGGCAAGCTCGCCGAGATTCCGGGCGGGGTGATTCTGGACAAGGACGGCAAGACGGTATGGGACCGGCGGCCCTACACCTTTCTCGACACCAAGGTGGCGCCCGACACGGTCAACCCGTCGCTGTGGCGGCAGGCGCGGTTGAATGCGGTGCACGGGTTGTTCGAGGTCGTCCCCGACAAGATCTGGCAGCTGCGCGGCTATGATATTTCGGTGATGACGATCATCCGCGGCAAGAGCGGGTGGATCGTTGTCGATCCTTTGCTGTCCGAAGAGGCCGCGGCGGCAGGCTGGAAGCTGTTCGCCGATACTGTTGAGGCGAAAGCGGGCAAACGGCCGATCAAGGCGGTGATTTTTTCACACAGCCACAGCGACCATTTCGGCGGGGTCGGCGGCATCGTGACCCCCGAGCAGGTCAAAAAAGATAAGATCCGCATCATCGCACCGCACGGTTTTTCGGAGGAAGCGACCGCCGAAAACGTCCTCGCCGGGACCGCGATGGGGCGACGCGCGCTGTATATGTTCGGGTCGATCCTGACCCCCGGACCCGCGGGACAGGTCGATACCGGGCTGGGGCCGAAGCTGTCGTCGGGGACGATCGGCTATATGGAGCCGACCGAGACCGTCGGCGAAACGGGCGGCACGCTTAGTATCGACGGGCTGGCGTTCGATTTCCTCGACGCGGGCGGCACCGAGGCGCCGTCGGAGTTCGTTTTCTATATTCCCGCGTACAAGGCGCTGCACACAACCGAGGTTGTGACGCACACATTGCACAATGTGTTGACCCTGCGCGGGGCGCAGGTGCGCGATGCGCTACACTGGTCGAAGGTGATCGACCGGACCTTGCTGAAATGGGGTGGCAAGGCCGAGGTGGCGCTGGCGTCGCATCATTGGCCGACTTGGGGCGCGGGCGAGGTCAGCGCATTGTTGGCGAACCAGCGCGACGCCTATCGTTATGTCCACGACCGCACGCTGTTTCTGGCCAACCGCGGTGCGACGTTGCACGAACTCGCCGATGCGACGACCGAAGCGCCAGTGCAAAGCCGCGATTTTTCGACGCGCGGTTATTATGGCACGCTCAATCACGACATGAAGGCCGTGTATCAACGCTATTTCGGCTGGTGGGACGGCAACCCCGCCAATTTCAATCCGCTCGCCCCCGAACAGTCGGCGCCCAAATATGTCGCGCTGGCGGGCGGCGCCGACAAGCTGCTGGCGGCGGGCAAGGCGGCGATCAAGGCGGGCGAGTATCGCTGGGCGGCGGAATTGTTGAACAAGCTGGTGTTTGCCGAGCCCGACAACCAGGCGGCGCGCGCGGCGCTGGCGTCGGCCTATGACCAGCTGGGCTATCAGGCCGAATCGGGGGCGTGGCGCAACTATTATCTGGCGGGGGCGGCGACGCTGCGCGGCAATACGGTGCAGGGGGCTTCGGGCAATGGCCAGAGCCGGTCGTTTGTCAGCGCGATCCCGACCGCGGTGTTTTTCGACGCGCTGGCGACGCGTTTCGATGCGGCCAAGGGGGCGGGGCTCAAAGGCATTTTCCAGTTCGTGCTGCCCGACAGCAAGGAGACGGTGGCGGTCGTCGTTGGCGGCGGGGTGGAGGTGCCGCGCTATGGCGTCACCGATGCGGCGCCGACCGCGACGGTAACGCTCGACCGCAAGACGCTCGACGATGTGATGCTGGGACAGGAGCAGTTTCCGGCGCTGATGCAGTCGGGGGCGATCCGGATCGACGGCGACCGGATGGCGTTCCTGTCATGGTTCGCACTGCATCCAGCTGCGGACCCGCGCTTTAATGTGGTGGTGCCGTAATCGTCTGTGCCGGAAACCGGCTTAAAACTCCGTTCGTGTCGAGCGAAGTCGA
>JAESFK010000162.1_pt1 | contig 51998 bp, 46 predicted proteins | sample 9269391 | NCBI WGS metagenome assembly JAESFK01 (sample SAMN14506231, study PRJNA617097) | algae metagenome | isolation source: Drouetiella hepatica UHER 2000/2452 and co-occurring heterotrophs from... | place: Slovakia: Slovak Paradise National Park, Hrabusice, Kosice Region | collected 2000-01-01
CGAAAACTCCTCAGCAACGTCAAAATCCATAAAAGCGCCTCCAGAATCAGGGAGGCCCAAAGAATCAGATTTTTCGCAACAGCAAAATCTCGTTAACCCGAGTTCGCAGCCCTGGCCCGTATTCCGGGATGATTGCGAATCCCGCAATCGAGTGTTATGAGAAACGCTTATCGAGAAAGGAGGGCTGCGCAATGAATACATTTTTCCGGCACCATCGCCAGCGTGGCCCCGTCAACGCCCTGCAAATGCGTTTGCAGGGCTGACCAAGGTCCGTTTCTCTTAAAAAACCGCCTTCTGGTCTGCCCTTTGTGGCACTGCAGCGCCGATCCTGTTGGTTCAAGCCGCCTGCATTTTCTAATCCGCCGCGCGCGACGCATCGCATCGATGATGGCTTGAGAGCCATCGATGGATGACCGTGCGGCAAGACCAGAGACCGATCATGACCCTTATCAACATCCGCAATCTCGGCATCGTGCTGGGCAACCCGCTGTTCTCCAAGCTCAACCTTGTCGTCAACGCAGGCGATCGCATCGGCCTCGTCGCCGCCAACGGCCGCGGAAAGTCGACGCTCTTCCGCTGTATTTCAGGGGCGCTGGAGGCCAGCGAAGGCGAAATTACCAAGGCCCGCGGCCTGACTGTCGGCTATGTCGAGCAGAATGTCCCCGCGCGCCTGTTCGATTTGCCCTTCTACGCGGCGGTGCTGGACGTGCTGTCTGCCGATCAGCAGGAGAGCGAAAGCTGGCGTGTCGATGTGGTGCTGGAGGAGCTTGATGTGCCGGAGGCCCTGCGGCAGCGGCCATTGAAGCAGCTGAGCGGCGGCTGGCAACGCATTGCCATGCTTGCCCGTATCTGGGTGACCGAGCCGGATGTGCTGATGCTCGACGAGCCGACCAATCATCTCGATCTCGGCAAGATCGCCATGCTTGAGGCGTGGCTGAATGCTTTGCCGCGCGATGTGCCCGTTATCATCGCCAGCCATGACCGCGCCTTTCTCGACACGGTGACAAACCGCACGCTCTTTCTTCGCGCCGAACAATCGCAGATTTTTCCGTTGCCCTACTCGCGGGCGCGGGTCGCACTGGATGAAGCCGACGCTGCCGATGAACGCCGTTACCAGCGCGACATCAAGGTGGCCGAGCAATTGCGCAAGCAGGCGGCCAAGCTCAACAATATCGGCATCAATTCCGGCAGTGATCTGCTGGTGGTCAAGACCAAGCAGCTGAAGCAGCGGGCGGACAAGCTCGAAGACGCGGCCAAGCCGGCGCATCTGGAGCGCTCGGCCGGGGCGATCAGGCTCGCCAATCGCGGCACGCATGCCAAGGTGCTGATCACGATCGAAGACGCCACGGTTCAGACCCCGGATGGGGTTCTGCTGTTCAAGACCGGCAAGCAGTTCGTCTGCCAGGGGGACAGGATCGTGCTTCTCGGCGCAAACGGAACTGGTAAAACCCGCCTCGTCTCCATGCTGCGCAAGGCGGTCGAACAGCCGGAAGTGGCGCAGCAGGGCATCAAGGCGACGCCTTCGCTGGTTCTGGGCTATGGCGATCAGGCCCTCGCCGATCTGCGCGATGCGGACACGCCGATGGGGACGATCATCCGCCGGTTCGATATCGGCGACCAGCGGGCGCGGGCGCTGCTGGCCGGCGCCGGAATGTCCATCGAGCTGCAGGCCCGGCCGGTCGGCCAGCTGTCCGGTGGCCAGAAGGCGCGGCTTGGCATGCTGATCCTGCGGTTGACCAACCCGAACTTCTACCTGCTCGACGAGCCGACCAACCATCTGGACATCGATGGTCAGGAGGCGCTGGAGGGCGAACTGATGGCACATCAGGCGAGTTGCCTGTTCGTCTCGCACGACCGCAGCTTCGTTCGCTCGGTGGGCAATCGTTTCTGGTTGATCGAAAACAAGAGGCTGGTCGAGGTCGACAGTCCGGAAGGCTTCTTTGCCGCAGCCGCCAAACAAAACTAGGCGGCAATGGGGCGGCCGGGCTCCTGGCCGTCCCATTGCTGCTTTTCAGAGACCGGCGATTTTCATCAAATCGTCCCGTGCGCCCGGAGCCGCGGCCAGGACCGGTGAGCCCTTGGTCAGTTGTTCGCCTTCGACAGGGAAGGGGTGATGCCAGCCGCCGGCTTCCTTGACGAGGCAATAACCGGCAAGGCAATCCCAGGCGTGCATGTAAGGCTCATAGTAACCGACCAGACGGCCGGCAGCGACATAGGCGAGCATCAGCGCGCCGGAACCGTTGCGGATGAAATTGCCGCCCGCCTCCAAAAGGTCCTCGACCATTTTGCCGACGAAGGCAGGCGTCACATAACTGTTGGCGCCGATGCCGGTGACGGCGTTGCGGATGGTGCGCGAAGGATCGAGGGTCAATACCCTGCCGTTGAGCGTCGCGCCCTTGCCGGCAGCGCCGGCATAGAGTTCCGCATGGCAGGGCGCGCAGATGACGCCGATCACCGGTTCGCTCTCGTGCAATACGGCGATCGAGACGCACCAGTTCGGCATGCCGTTGACGAACGGGCTGGTGCCGTCGATCGGATCCACCACCCAGGTGTAGCCCGAATCGCCAGGTGCAAGGCCGTATTCTTCGCCGAGGAACCCATCCCCCGAATGAACCTCCGCCACGCGGGCGCGAATGAGGTTTTCCACCTCACGGTCTGCGATCGAGACAACGTCCTGCAGGTCGCTTTTGGTTTCGATCACCAGCGTCTCGCGCCGGTGGAAATAATCGAGCGCCACGGCGCCTGCTTCCTTGGCGATAGTCTGTGCCAGCGCGAAACGCGTCTCGAGTCCGGAAATCTGCGATGTCATGAAGATGGTCCTTCTATAGTCTTGTCCGGCTCAGCCGTTGATGATGGCAAACGGCGTTCCTTGAAACCGGCGGTGACTTCGGTTGCCTGTGCTCGTCTCTACCGCGTATTCGACATGGTCGCCAAGAGAGGTGGCATGGGTAATCTGGCCGTAGTGCTAAAGCGAGGCGCCTCCACGCCGCCCGCTTTGCAAGCGAGTGCAAGTGCTCGCGTGAGAAGAAACTGGTTGCAACATAAATTCTTCATAAAACTGTCGCATTTGTCCAAAGGTGAGAGCTTGCACGCAGTTGCAAAATTGTGCAGATTAGCCATCCAGACTGGAGCGCACTTGTGTCGCAGAAACTATTCGTCAGTGCCCAGGAAGTGGCGGAAAAAGCGGGGGTTTCGCGCTCTGCGGTTTCGCGTACGTTTACGTCCGGTGCCAGCGTTTCACCGAAAACCCGGCAGAAGGTCCTCGATGCCGCCGAGGCGCTTGGCTATCACGTCAATCACCTTGCCCGCGGATTGATGCGCAACGAAAGCGGCATCGTCTGCCTGATCGTATCGGAGATCGGCACGCCGTATCGATCGGCGCTGCTGCGTGCCTTGACGCAGCAGTTGCAAAATTCCGGCAAGATATCGATGCTGATCAACACCGATCGGTCGGACGGCAGCGTCGATCTCGCGCTCCGGCAGGCAATCCGCTACCGGGCCGATGCCTCGATCATCCTGTCCGGCCTGCCGGACAAGTCGATTACCGATCTCTGTCTGAAGAACGGTCAGCGGCTGGTGTTGATCAACCGCGATGACGATAGGGAAGGGCCGCTGAAGATCAACCTCGATGATGCGGAAGCGGCGGCGCGCATTGCCACGGCATTTGCGCGGGCCGGCTGCCGCAAGCTTGCTTTTGCCAATTCGCAGGCGGGAACGCCGAGCCTGATGGCACGCGAACATGGATTCGTGGCTGCTGCCAAGGCACTGGGACTGGATGTGATCGTCGAACGGTTTGGTCATACCGGCTACGAGAGCGGCCGGATCGTCGCCCAGCAGCTTCTGACCCGCAAGGAGCGCCCGGATGCCGTTTTCTGCGCCACCGACCTTCTGGCCTGCGGCTTCATGGATGCGGCCCGGCACCAGTTTTCGATGTCGGTTCCCGATCAGATCTGCGTGGCCGGTTTCGACGATATCGAACAGGCTTCCTGGTCGTCCTACGGGCTAACGACTTTCGCGCAGCCGGTCGCTACGATTGCGCGCGAAGCCGTTTCATGGCTGGCGGCAGAGACCGCCGAACCCGAGAACCATATGGTGCGCCTGCATGCCGATCTGGTGTGGCGCACGTCGATCAGGGGTGGCTGAATGCCATGTCCTGCGCCGTGAAAAAAGCCTCGAAAAGACCCGGAACATTTCTATCCGAGCTTGCGCCGTTTAACGGTCTTCTGGTCAAGGAACCGATGCGCGACCAGTTCGCGGCGCTTTGTTACCGGATGCGCAGGGATCTCGGCCTCTTCGAGGTGCTGCTGGTGACCAGCCGCGAAAGCGGCCGCTGGATCATACCGAAGGGGTGGCCGATAGCGGGCAAGAAACCGCATGAAGTTGCGGCCATCGAGGCCTTCGAAGAGGCTGGTGTGTACGGCAAAACGAAGAAGAAGCCTTTCGGTTATTTTACCTATTTGAAGATTGCCGACGGCGGTCAGCGCATCCCGTGCTGCGTCCAGGTGCATCTGCTGAATGTCGAGGAGACGTCCAGTACCTTTCCCGAGAAAGGCCAGAGAGTCAGCGAATGGGTTTCCTGTGTCGAAGCCGCAAAGCGTGTCCGCGAGCCGGAATTAAAGGGTCTGTTTCTGTCGATGCAGCGCGCCTTGGCGTCGTAAGTTTCTCAGCCGGGAAAGCGAGAGACTTCCCGTTTCAATAAATGCCCAGCCTTTCGCGATCCGGGAGGGACGCGACGCCTTTCTGGCGGACAAGGGCCAACGGCCAAACTATCCAAACCGCTCCATCACAAAATTCACCGGCGCTGCCGGGGTGGTGACGCGGTTCGTCTTCGATAGGACCATGGTGTTTGTTGTCGTCATCTGCGTCACCGCCAGCAGGAAGCCGGCGCCGAGAGCGATACCAACAGCGAGATAAGAAAACTTTGCGAGCATATTAGAGCCTCCTGTTTATCGAGGCCTCAACGCGGGTGCGGGGTAGAAGGTTCCGCTTTAGAATCGACGCCGATGGTGGACTACGGATATGTCGCGGCAACGCTGTCAAAACCCGGTCTGACACCGCGATTGGTTGGCCGGAAACTGTCCATGCGGCCAATGCATGCGTGGCCTGAAGGATTGGCGCTGTCACTCCATAACTTCCGGGTCAGCACGCTCCCGTTTGTCATTCGCGTCCACACTGTGCCAATCTCCGCGCACGATCTGATTCCGAGGGCAAGAGATTGGAACATGCGTTTCTGCGGCGTGCGGCGTTGTCACGGCCCGATGTGAATGCCGATGATGCTGCCGGGCTGTTTGCGGATCTTTACGGGTTGTCGGGAGCGATCATCGAACTCGGCAGCCAGCAGGATCGCAATTACCGCATCGATGCGCCGGACGGTCGTTTCGTCCTGAAGATCTGCCGTGCCGACTATGCGACCGTCGAACTGGAAGCGCAAAACGCGGCGCTGCGCCATATCGCCGCCAAGGCCGATGCGCCGTGCGTGCCGAGGGTTATCGCCGCCGCCGGTGATCGGGAAATGGTCTTCGTCACGTTGCGCGGACAGGACTATCAGCTCCGCCTGCTCGATTACATGGAGGGCGAGCCGCTGACGCGGCGCAAACACCTGCCCGAAGTCACAGTCACCGCACTGGGTAGACTGGGTGGCCAGCTGGCGCTGGTGCTGTCGGATTTCACCCATCCGGGCCTTAGCCGGGACCTGCAATGGGACCTGCGCCACGCGCAGCCGGTGGTTCGCCATTTGCTCGCCGCGATCACGGATACCGGTCGAAAGGCACGCATCTCGGCGGCGATGGACGCGGCCACGCGGCGGATCGAGGCGCTGAGCCCGCACTTGCGGCTGCAGGCGATCCATCATGACCTGACTGATGACAATGTGGTCGGCCTGCCGAACGGGTTGGGTCAACTGATCCCGCGCGGCGTGATCGATTTCGGCGACATCATCCATGGCTGGCTGGTTGCCGATCTTGCCGTCACCTGCGCCTCGCTTCTGCATCATGCCGCCGGCGATCCCTTTGTCATTCTGCCGGCGGTCAAGGCATTTCATTCGGTTTTCCCGTTGGAGGATGCCGAATTGCGGGCGCTCTGGCCGCTGATCGTGGCGCGGGCCGCCGTTCTCGTGGCCAGCAGCGAACAGCAACTCGCGCTGGATCCGGACAATGCCTACGTCGCGGGCAATATCGACCATGAGCGCATGATTTTCGATGTCGCGGTTTCGGTGCCGCCGGCGCTGATGGAAATCGCCATTCTCCAGACGGTCGGCCGTTTTGATCAAGGCGCTGCGATCACCGGCGACCGGCTGCTGCCGGAGATCGAGACATCGCAGATCGCAGTGATCGCGCTGGATACGCAAAGCGATCTGTTCGACGGCGTCATCTGGCCGGAGCCCGGTCTCGAAGATCGGTTGCTGCAGGCCGCATGCGATGAAAATGCCGTCACCGCGACACGTTACGGGGAATACCGGTTGACCCGGACAGTGCTGCTTTCACCGGAAGCGGCGCAGACATTTGCACTTCATGTAGATCTTCTTTTGCCTGCAGGCACCAGCGTATCTGCGCCGTTCGGCGGCATTTTGAAATTCACCGATGGCGGGCTGATATTGCAGGGGAGGGATGCAGCACTGCATCTCACCGGCATCGACGTCTTGCCCGGTCCGGACGATTTCATCCATCCCGGTCAGCCGCTTGGCCTTGTCGCGAGTACAGCCAGTGATAAGGGTGTACTGCGTGTTCAGCTCTGCCGTGACAAGGATATCGCGCCGCCGCGCTTCGTCTCGCCCGGTCACGCCGCGGCGTGGAGGGCCCTCTGCCCGTCGCCGTCAAAGCTCCTCGGTTTCGGTTGCGATGCGCCATTGCCACAGGGAGCATCGCTTCTGGCTCGCCGCCAGAGCCATTTCGCCCGACCGCAGAAGAACTATTACGAGGCACCACCACAGATCGAGCGCGGAATTCGCGAGCATATGGTCGATGTCGAGGGACGCGCCTATCTCGATATGGTCAACAACGTCACCATCCTTGGCCATGGCCATCCACGCCTTGCCGATGCCGTGCACCGGCAATGGCAGAGGCTCAATACCAATTCCCGCTTTCACTACGCATCGGTGGCAGCCTTTTCGGAGCGGCTGGCTGCTCTCGCGCCGGAGGGGCTCGACACGGTGTTTCTGGTCAACAGCGGCTCGGAAGCCAATGATCTGGCGCTCAGGCTTGCCTGGGCAGCTACCGGTGCGCGCAACATGCTGTGCCTGCTCGAAGGCTATCATGGCTGGTCGGTCGCGAGCGACGCGATATCCACCTCGATCGCCGATAATCCCCAGGCGCTGACCACCCGGCCGGACTGGGTGCATCCTGTGATGTCGCCCAATACCTATCGTGGGCCGTTTCGCGGATCGGGATCAACGGCCGATTATCTCGCGGCGGCCGAAATCGTAATGCAGAATTTGGATAGGAGCGGACAGCGGCTCGCCGGGCTTATCTGCGAATGCGTCTATGGCAATGCCGGCGGCATTCCGTTGCCGCCCGGATACCTCAAGAGCCTCTACGACATGGTACGGGCTCGTGGCGGTGTGTGCATTGCCGATGAGGTGCAGGTCGGCTATGGCCGCCTCGGTCATTACTTCTGGGGGTTCGAGGAACAGGGCGTCACCCCCGATATCATCACCATTGCCAAGGGCATGGGCAACGGCCATCCGCTTGGCGCCGTCATCACGACCAGGGTGATTGCCGATGCGCTGGAGAAGGAGGGCTATTTCTTCTCTTCCGCCGGCGGCAGCCCGGTCAGTTCCGTGGTCGGCATGACGGTTCTCGATATCATGGGCGACGAGAAGCTGCAGGAAAACGCCCGCATTGTCGGCGATCACCTGAAGCGCCGCCTCGAAGCTTTGGGCCAGCGTTTTCCCCTTGTTGGCGCCGTGCACGGCATGGGTCTGTATCTCGGGCTGGAATTCGTCCGCGACCGCGAAACACTCGCGCCCGCCACAGATGAAACAGCGGCGATCTGCGACCGGCTTCTGCAACTCGGCGTCATCATGCAGCCGACCGGCGATCATCTGAACGTCCTGAAGGTCAAGCCGCCGCTTTGCCTGTCGCAGGAAAGCGCCGATTTCTTTGCCGATATGCTGGAGCGCGTGCTTTCGGAGGGCTGGTAGGAAAAGCCGCCTGTCCCTGTTGAATTGCGCCGGCGGATCGGCTTAGCTCATGTCACATTCATGGCAAGCAGCGAGTAACATCATGACGCAGACGGCCGATATCATCATCCTCAACGCACGCGTTCTGACACTGGATGACGACAATCCCGCCGCAGAAGCGCTTGCGCTCGCTGGCGGCCGGATCGTGGCGGTCGGCACCAGAGCTGCTGTCGAGCCGCTTCAAGGTGCCGGTACACGGGTGATCGACGCAGCCGGAGGCTCGGTTCTTCCGGGTTTCTCGGAAAATCACATGCACCTGTTTTCCGGGGCTGCCGAACTCGACCATCTGCAGTTGGCCGGTGTGAAGGGGCTTGCGGCGTTGACCGAAGCCGTCAGGGCCTATGCGTCGGCACGGGCAAACGAAAAGGTCCTGTTCGCGCAAGGGGCCGACTACACGCTTCTGGGCGACACCGAACGGCTGAGCCGTCATCACCTCGATACGATCCTGTCCCATCAGCCTCTGGTGCTGTTTGCGCCGGATCATCACACCGCCTGGGCGAACACGGCAGCGCTTGAACTTAGCGGCATGCTGCATGGCGCCGAACTCGGCCCAGGCAACGAGGTGGTGATGGGGAGCGATGGTCTGGCGTCCGGAGAGTTGCGCGAGATGGAGGCCTTCGGTCCGCTGCAGGCCGCCGGCGGGTTTGACCGCTACCGGCTTGGCCTGTCGACAGGCGGAGAACCGGAGCCCTATCCGGACGAAGCGGAATGGGCACAGGATATCGCGGTAATGCGGCGGGGACTGGATTATTGCGCGCAGCATGGCATTACCACGATCCAGAACATGGACGGCAACCTCTATCAACTGGAACTGCTTGCCGCGATCGAGAAACAGGATGGCGGCCTGCCGTGCCGGGTCATCATTCCCTTCCACTTCAAGAACTTCATGCCGCTTAGCATGCTGGAGAAGGCGTCCATTCTTGCAAGCCGTTTTGACAGCGACTGGCTGTCTTCCGGTGTCGTCAAGGTTTTCTACGATGGTGTACTGGACAGCTGGACGGCCGTGATGGTCGAGCCCTATGCCGACAAACCCGGCGATTGCGGCGAGGGCCTCTTTACGCCCGAAACTTTTCGCGCCGTGGCGGTGGAGGCGGACCGGCGCGGACTGCAGATTGCGGTTCACGCGATTGGCGACGGAGCGGTGCGCGCGGTTCTGGATGGCTACGAGGCGGCGAGACGGGAAAACGGTGCGCGCGACAGCCGCCACCGGATCGAGCATATCGAGGTCGTGCATCCCGATGACATCGGCCGCTTCGCCGGCCTTGGCGTCATCGCCTCGATGCAGCCGCCGCATCCGCCGGGATGCGCGGGCCTGCCGCTGGAGCCGACGGTATCGCGCATCGGCCGCGACCGCTGGCCCGTGAGCTACGCCTGGCGAACGCTGAAGGACGCCGGTGCGCATGTCTGCTTTGCTTCCGATTGGCCGGTTTCGCCGATCGATCCGCTCGTCGGGATCGAGGCTGCGGTCATCCGCAAGCGCTGGTCACCGGACGATCCGGACCAATCCTTTTCGCTGAAGGAGGCGCTCAAGGCCTATTGCGTCGAGGGTGCCTATGCGGAATTCAAGGAGGATCGCAAAGGCAGGATCAAGACCGGCTATCTCGCTGATATCGTCGTCCTTAGCGGCGATATCGAAACGGTTGCTTCCGAGGCCCTTCATACAATCAGGCCGGTTATCACCATCTGCGGTGGACGCATAAGTTTTTCTTCCTGATAAATATTTTTTCCAGGCGAAGAGAATCGTGTTGTCAATGGGAAGCCGCTGTGGTCACCTGTCGCAAAGCCGAAAAGGCGGGAACAGCAGCTTCATGCAACGGGTAGTGTGCCGCATATGGCGGAATTGTACGCGGTCGAAATCCGCCACGTTTCTAAGATATTTGGTTTTGGCGAGTTTGCGTTCGCCGCCGTCGACAACACATCGGTATCGATCCGCCAGAACGAATTCTTCACGCTTCTGGGGCCGTCCGGATGCGGCAAGACCACCCTGTTGCGGCTGATAGCCGGTTTTGAATATCCGACGTCCGGCGAAATCGTTCTGAACGGCGAGAATATCGCCGCCATGCCGCCCTTCAAGCGGCCGATCAATACGGTTTTCCAAAGCTACGCCCTGTTTCCGCACATGACGGTGGCGGAAAATATCGGCTTCGGTCTGACCATGCTCGGCAAGCCGAAGCAGGAGGTCAAGGACCGCGTTGATGCCATGCTGAAGCTGGTGCGCATGGAAGCGCTTGCCGGCCGGCGCACCAGCCAGATTTCAGGCGGCCAGCAGCAACGTGTCGCGCTAGCCCGGGCGCTTGCTCCACAGCCGAAAGTTCTGCTCCTCGATGAACCGCTATCGGCTTTGGACTACAAGCTGCGCAAGGATATGCAGATCGAACTGAAACGCCTGCAGGCGGAAACCGGCATTACCTTCATTTTCGTCACGCATGACCAGGAGGAGGCGCTGACCATGTCGGATCGCATCGCCGTCATGTCGTCGGGAAAAATCCTGCAGGTCGGCAACCCCAGAGAGATCTATGATGCACCGGCGGATCGTTTCGTCGCCGATTTCATCGGCGAGACCAATTTCCTGAAAGGCCGGATCAGTTCCGTGACGGACGGCATTGCCGATGTTGATACGCCCGTCGCCGGCCGCATTTCGGCAACGGTGCCACGGGATTTCCATGCCGAGGGCGAAGTCACGGTGGTTCTCAGGCCTGAGCATGCGACGCTCTGCCCGCCGGACCAGTCCATCGCCAGCCAAATGACCGGCATGCTCGAAAACGTCGTCTATTTCGGCACGGATACGCACTATCACGTCCGCCTTTCCGACGGCGAAACGCTGTTTACCCTGCGAGAACAGAACAAACCGCTGCAAGGCGCGCGGTTCATACAGGGTGACACCGTTGGCATAGCGCTCGAAGCCAATGCTGCCCGGGTGTTGAGGAACTAAGATGACTGACATGCCGGGGACGATCGAGGCGGAAAGGAGCAGGGATATCCGGAAACGGTGGCTGCTCTCGCTCCCAGCCCTCATGATCATCCTCGTTGCAGCGACCGGTCCGCTGTTGATCGTGCTGGTCTATTCCTTCCTGACGCCGGGTCCCTATGGCGACGTGCAATGGCTGCCATCGCTGCAGGGATGGATCAGCGTCGTCATGGAGAAGGATATTTTCGATGAAACCCTGTCGCTTGCCGATGCGCATGTGTCGATCTTCATGCGCTCCGTCGCTTTGTCGCTGGCAACGACGGTACTGACCCTGCTGGTCGGGTTCCCCACGGCCTATTTCATCGCCACCAGACCCGAGAGAACCCGCGAACTCTGGCTGTTCCTGATTACCATTCCGTTCTGGACCAATCTTCTCATCCGCACCTTCGCCATCCTCGAGATCATCCGCAACGAGGGCCTGATCAACGGCTTGCTGCTGAAATCCGGTTTGATCGCACGCCCGGTCCAGATGCTGTTTACCGACGGTGCGATCCTGACCGGCATGGTTTATGTCTATCTGCCGCTGATGGTTCTGCCGCTCTATGCCAGTATGGAAAAGCTGGACTTCCGGCTGGTCGAGGCAGGCTATGATCTCTATGCCACGCCCTTCAGGGTGCTGCGGAAAATCATCATCCCATTGGTCAAGCCCGGCATCATCGCCGGCTCCATCCTCGTCTTCATCCCGGCGCTCGGCGCCTATGTGACGCCCAGCATTCTCGGCGGCGGCAAGAACATGATGCTCGGCAACCTGATCGAGCTGCAGTTCGGCCAGGGCCGCAACTGGCCGCTCGGATCGGCACTGTCGATCACGCTGATGCTGATCGTCATGGTGGCGCTTTTGTTCTATGTCCGGAATGCGGGATCTCAAGGGAGCCGGCATGGCTAGGACATTCTCCATCCGGCGTCAGCGCGGGTTTACGGCAATTGCAATGATGTGCTTCTTTGCGCTTTATCTACCGATCGGGGTGCTGGTTTTCTATGCGTTCAATGCGGGAGAATCCCTTGCCGCCTTCGAGGGGATTTCGCTGCGATGGTTCGCCAAGGCGTTTGAAAACCAGCAGGTGATCGACGCATCTATCCGCTCCCTGCAGATCGCCTCGGTTGCTGCCGTCGTTGCAACGATCGCTGCCACCATGGCGGCGCTGGCGACGACGCGCACAGAACCTTATCGCGGCCTGACGCTGAAATATGCTTTCATCAATCAGCCCCTGATGATCCCTGAAATCGTCACGGCCGTCGCCCTGTTGATCTTCTTTGCCCGCCTCAAGATCTGGACCGGATATTCCGGCCTTGGTTACCTGATCGCCGCCCATACCGCGTTTTGCATCCCGTTTGCCTATCTGCCGATCCGGGCGCGGCTGGAGAATATGGACCTGACGCTGGAGAAGGCCGCCGCCGACCTCTATGCGACGCCATGGAATGCTTTCCGTTACGTCACGCTGCCGCTGCTCTGGCCGGGCATCCTCGCCGGTTTCATGCTGGCCTTCGTGATTTCACTGGATGACGTCGTCATCACCGAATTCGTCAAATCCGCGGGCCAGGACACCCTGCCAACCTACATGCTCGGCCAGATCCGCCGCACCATTACGCCGGAAATGAATGCGATCTCGGCACTTTTCCTGCTCCTGTCGGTCTGCGTCGTCACTGTCTTCTTCATCGTCAACAGAAAACGTGTCTAACAAGAAGGAAGGGAACAGCATTATGAAACGCATTACCATCGCCGTCACGGCAGCACTTCTCGCATCGACGGGCCTCGCCCATGCGGAAGGCGAACTGAACATCTACAACTGGGGCAATTACACCAGCCCCGACATGATCAAAAAATTCGAGGACCAGTACAAGGTCAAGGTGACGATCACCGACTACGATTCCAACGATACGGCGCTCGCCAAGGTTCGCCAGGGCGGTTCCGGCTTCGACATGGTGGTACCGTCGCAGAACTACATCCCGATCTGGATCTCGGAAGGCCTGTTTCTCGAGACCGATCCGGGCAAGATGGAGAACTTCAAGAACGTCGCCAAGGAATGGCAGGACCCCGAGTTCGATCCTGGCCGCAAATTTACCGTGCCATGGGCGATGGGTACCGTTGGTACCGTGGTCAATACCGACGTCTACAAGGGCGATATCAATACCTGGGACATCATCTTCAAGACCCCCGACGAACTGAAGGGCAAGGTCAACGTCGTGCCGGAGATGACCGACGTGATCGATGCTGCAGTTCTCTACAATGGCGGCACCAAATGCACCGGTGACCTGACTATCCTGAAAAAGGTTCGCGATACGCTGGTCGCCGCCAAGCCGAACTGGGTTGCCATGGAATACGGCACCATCGAGAAGATGGGCTCGGGCGACTTCTCCGCCTCCAGCGACTGGAACGGCTCCGCATTTCGCCAGCGTCTGAAGAACCCGGCGATCAAATACGGCTATCCGAAGGAAGGCTTCGTCAACTGGAGCGACAATCTCGCGGTTCTCAAGGATGCGAAGAACGTCGAGAATGCCAAGCTCTTCCAGAATTTCATGATGGATCCGGCAAATGCCGGCATGAATTCGGGCTTCCACCGCTATGCCAACGGTATCGCGGGTTCCGCCGAATTCATGCCCGCCGATATGAAGGGGGCCCCGGAAATCGACATACCGGCGGAATTCGCTTCGCTCGGCGTGCCCTCGCAGACCTGCCCGCCGGAAGTCCAGGAACTCTACACGAAGATCTGGACCGAGCTACAGAAGTAAGCTGCCCCAATCGCACCCCGCCGTTGCAGCGGGGTGCGGTTTCATTTCCTGCCGATGGATATTCCCATGAAAACAGTCTTCTCGCCCCGTCATCTCGGCCATGCCAACCAGCTTGAACTGGTCGCAGGCGCCATCGTTCCCGGTTTCGAACTGACCTCGCGCGCCGAATACGTGTCCGCGCGGATCAGGACGGTCGGGCTCGGGCCTATCCTGCCGCCAGAGGAACATGATCTGGCGACGGCGGCGCGCATCCATCGCAAGGATTATCTCGATTTCCTGCCGACGATCTGGGATCGCTGGATGGAGGAAGGCCGTACAGGCACGGCGCTGCCGTTCACCTGGCCGACGCGCGGCCTGCGCGGCGACGTGCCGCCGGAATTCATCGACGGGCTCCTTGGTTATTATTCTTTCGATGCCGGCTGCGGCATCGTCGAAGGGTCCTGGGATGCGATCAAATCCTCGCATGACGTTGCGCTGACCGCGGCAGGTCTCGTTCAGAATGGCGAGCGGTCCGCCTTCGCGCTTTGCCGCCCGCCCGGCCATCATGCCGGCGCCGGTTTCATGGGCGGCTATTGCTATATCAACAATGCCGCAGTGGCGGCGCAGTGGTTCCGCGACAACGGCGCCAAGCGCGTTTCGATCCTCGATGTCGATTATCATCATGGCAACGGCACGCAGGAAATCTTCTATTCCCGAGCCGATGTGCAGGTGATCAACCTGCATGCCGATCCGATGCAGGAATATCCATACTTCCTCGGCCATGCCGGCGAGCGTGGAACGGGCGAGGGCGAGGGCTACAATGTCAACTATCCGATGCGCTTCGGGACCGATGGGGACAGCTGGAGCCAGTCGCTGGAAGATGCCTGCGGCAAGCTGGTGGCCTACAATCCGGATGTGGTGGTGATTTCACTTGGTGTCGATACGTTCGAGAAGGACCCGATCAGCAAGTTCAGACTGAAGACCGAGGATTTCCCGAAAATCGGCGAGCGCATCGCCCGGCTGAACCTGCCGACCTTGTTTGTCATGGAAGGCGGCTATGCCGTCGCCGAGATCGGCGTCAATGCGGTCAGCGTGCTCACCGGCTTTGAGGGCAACTGATCGTGGCTTCCGGAGCGGTCATGACCTTGGGCGTCGTCCAGTTCGCCTGCACGGACGATCTCGCTGAAAATCTCACCACCGCCTCCCGGCTGATCCGGCGGGCTGCCGGCGAAGGCGCCAATATCGTGCTGGTCCAGGAGCTGTTTGAAGGCTTGTATTTCTGCCAGACGCAGGATCCCGTCCATTTCGCCCGGGCGCATGCCCTTGCCGGTCACCCGGTTATTGCGCCGATGCAGGCTCTTGCCCGTGAACTCGGCATTGTCCTGCCAGTGTCCTTCTTCGAGAAGAAGAACCAAACCTTCTACAACAGCATCGCGATGATCGACGACACCGGAGACATCCTCGGCATCTACCGGAAATCCCATATTCCCGACGGTCCGGGCTACAGCGAAAAATTCTATTTCCGGCCCGGCGATACCGGCTTCAAGGTCTGGCCGACGCGCTTCGGCACGATCGGCGTCGGCATCTGCTGGGACCAGTGGTTTCCGGAAGCGGCCCGCGCCATGGCGCTGATGGGCGCCGAACTGATCCTTTACCCGACCGCCATCGGCTCGGAACCTTCCCGGCCAGATCTCGATACGATGGAGCACTGGCGCATGGTCATGCGCGGCCATGCCGCCGCCAACATGATGCCGGTCGCCGCCGCCAACCGCATCGGATCGGAAACTATCGGCGGCCAGTCACAATCCTACTACGGCTCGTCCTTCATTGCCGGCCCCGACGGCCAGCTTTCTGCCAGCGCCGGACGCGGCGGCGAAGACGTGCTGATCGCCAGTTTCGACCGGCAGCAGCTTGCCGATAACCGCGCCGCCTGGGGTATATTCCGCGATCGCCGCCCGGAACTGTATGGCGTGCTGGCGACGGCGGATGGTGGAGACCGGACATGACGGAATTCAAACGCTCGGACGTGACGCTTGCCAATTGGCGAACGACCCCCTTTTCGCAATGGGCCTTCCAGAATGTCAGCGAGATCGTGCCATCGGCCGTCATTCAGGCCGGAGCCCAAGGCGAAGCGCAATCCCTTGATCTCGGCGGCCTTAAAGACTTGCAGGTGGCGGGCATCGATGGCACGCCCCAATCGCTGAAGGCGTTTCTCACCGCAAGCGAGACCGATGAACTGGTGGTGATGCGGCAAGGCCGCGTCGTTGCCGAATGGTCGGCTGGTCATTCCAGCTCCTTGCGGCCGCATATCATCTTTTCCGTCTCAAAATCCCTGACGGCGCTGCTCGCCGGAATTCTGGCGGGCAAGGGTCTGTTGTCGTTCGGCACGCGCGTGATCGATTATGTGCCCGAGGTCGCAGGCTCCGCCTATGCGGATGCGACGGTGCAGCAGCTGTTCGACATGGAAATCAGCGTCGATTTCGTCGAGGACTATCTCGATACATCCGGCGGCTTCGATCGCTATCGCCGCGCGACCGGCTGGAATCCCGACAGGCCGGACAGCCCCGCGCCGGATTTAAAAAACTTCATTTGCAGCATCAAAAAAGGCGACGGGAAGCACGGTGAAAAGCACGCCTACCGCTCCCCCAACACCGATCTTGCCGGCATTGTACTGGAGCGGGCGGCGGGCGCGCGGTTGCCGAGTTTGCTGAGTGATCACCTCTGGCAGCCGATGGGTGCTCGCTCCCATGCCATGATCACGGTCGATCGCATCGGTACGGCACGCGCGGCGGGCGGCATGTCTGCGACGGCGCGCGACCTCGCGCTGACCGGCGAACTCATCCGCAGAAAAGGTGCTGGCCTGCTTTCCGAAGCGTTCATCGACGATCTGTGGACCGGCGGCAGCCGCGCGGCATGGAAGAACGGCGACCAGACGGCATTGTTTCCACATGGAAGCTACCGCAATTATTGGTACGAGACCGGCGCGGGCCAGCTTGCCGCCATCGGCATTCACGGTCAATGGATCTGGATCGACCCGGCAACATCAACCGTGATCGTCAAATTGTCGTCGCAGGCCATGCCAGTCGATGCGGTGCTGGATCAGGCGATCGTCTCCATGCTGCGCACGGTTTCAAGCGCTGCTGTTTGAAATTACATGGCTACGGCAACGGCATCTTCGACGTCCGTGGCGGCAGAGGGCCATCGGATAAGCGCTTCGGCACCGGTGGCCGTCAGCCCATAAACGCCGTGGTCGAGGCGCTCGAACCAGCCGTAGACGTTGCCGCGAAGGATGGTGCCTGCAGACGGCGTGATCGTTTTCAGATCCCTTGGCCGCAAAGGTCCTGCCAGCAGCGCTGTCGCGCAGGCCAGCGCCTGTTGCCGGTAGGCCGTCATGATCGGCGAGCGCGTACTGCCGCCGACCGCCGGGTCGCCCTTGCGCTTCTTGTGTTCATTGACCAGCCGCGACCGCTTGCGGGCATTCTTGCGGGGCATCAGCGCCACCGGGCTGACGATGACATCGACCGTGCCATTGTCGGAAACACTCAGCATGCCGAAACCGAGCCGCCGGCAGAGATCGCGGTAGCGGCGGTCGCTTTCGCGGCCCTTTCCCTTGGCGGAGACCCGGGCCGCAATCCAGACTTCATCGCTCGCCGCAGCCCTGTCGACGGCCTGCAGGATGAGTTCGAGATTGAAGCTGAGCTTGAGTTCGCAGATGACCACCACCGGCGGTTCGCCGGGGCTTAGCCCAACCAGATCGCAACCGGCGATTTCACCCTTGACGCTGTAGCCGGCGGCTTCAAGAAAGCCCTTGATCGGCAGATAGAGCGTGGTCTCCAAATCATGTCCTCACATCGTCATAGGCACGGTCTTGCCGTGATTTGCCGATAAGATCAATCAGATGATGGTCATGTGGAGGGTTTGTATCAACCCATCCCGGCGATAGATAGGACAACGATTTCCTCTTCGCGGCCCGCCACTTCGAACTCGATCGTGTCACCGGGGGCAGCACCTTCGAGTGCGCGAGCGAGCGGCGATGTCCAGGCAATTGCCCCGGCCGACGGATCAGCCTCGTCCTCGCCGACAATGCGGATGTCCCTGACCGCCCCGCCGCGCGTGATGGAAACGTGCGTTCCGAACCTGACGGTGGCTGGTTCCGCGACCGGTTCCATGATTTCCATACTGGCGCGCCGCGCTTCCCAATAGCGCAGATCACGCTTGACAGCGGCGAGCACATCGCTGTCGCTGATGGCCACAGTCTGCCGGGTAAGTGCTGCAACCATCTGCTCGATCTGCCGGGCGCCATTGGGTGTGACGAGGTTCCGGGCCGTGCTGATCTGCCGCTCGGCAACCGGCGGAGCCGGGGCGTCGTCGATTTCCTTGGTGAATGCGCGGCTCATCGGTCTTTCCTCCCAAACCAAAGCATACCACGCTTTCGGGTTCACGTGTGGCAGACGTATCGGATGCAGGTTTGAAAGCCGCTCGTCTGTCTCTTCTTTTTCGGCTTCGTGCGACGTTGCCGGATGAAGCGATCGATGTTGCGGGCAGGGGCGTGACCCGGTTCGCTTTCGGCCGCGTTGCGTGCCAATCAGAATGGGCAGTCCTCCACGTCGCTGGCCACCGGCTAAAACGCCGCAGTTGACAGAGATTGCATTTCGAATTACGACTGACGAAATTTGAAATTCGTCAGTCGTAATTCGAAAGCGTATCAAAATGGACGACAGCACGGATATCCCGGACATCGCGCGGCAGGACAATATCACGCGCATTCTGGAGGCGGCGGAACGGCTGTTCCGGCACTACGGCTATGCCAAGACCAATGTCGCCGACATTGCGCGCGATCTCGGCATGTCGCCGGCCAATATCTACCGCTTCTTTGCCTCCAAGACCGAAATCCATCAGGCGATCTGCGGCCGCATGCTCGCCGGCAGCTACCAACAGGCCTATGAAATCTCGCGGTTGCCGATCAGTGCGGCGGATCGTTTGCGGCAATATCTGCATGCGCAGCACCAGTTGATCGTCACTGGCATGATGGACCATGAAAAGGTGCACGAGATGGTCATCGTCGCCATCGAGCGCGACTGGCATGTCATCGAAAAGCATATCGACCGGATCCACGAACTGACCGAGGAAGTCATCCGGCAGGGCATCGCATCGGGCGAGTTCGCCGAGCAGGACCCCGGTGTTGCCTCCCGGTGCTTTGGTGCCGCGACCGTCAATATGTGCCATCCGCAGATGGTGGCGCAATGTCTCTCCAAGCCGAACCGGGCGTCGCCCGAAGAACTCATCGAATTCGCCATTAAGGCCTTGAGATAAACGCGGCCGCTGACGCGGCCCGCTTTCGATACTTCATTTAGAGATCAGGAGCGCGAAGATGTTTTCGCCCAGCTATTCCAGTGTTCGTCTTACGGTTATCGCTTTAACATCCGTTTCGGTCCTCGTCCTGTCCGGCTGTTCCGAGGAAAAGGCCGAAACCAAGGAAATTGTGCGGCCGGTAAAGGTGGTCGAGATTGCCGCCATCGATACCTCGCGCATGCTCAGCTATTCCGGCACGGTCCGCGCCCGCACCGAGATGACCCTTGGGTTCCGCGTCAACGGCAAGATCACCGGGCGCCTTGTTGATATCGGCCAGAGGGTCAAGTCCGGCGACCTGCTCGCCCGTATCGATCCGTCCGATTACGAGCTTGCATTGACCAGCGCCAAGGCAAACCTCGATGCCACCGAGCGGCAGGTCGAAACCACGGAGCTGGCGCGCCTGCGCGCCGAACAGTTGTTTGCCAAGAACGTCTCGCCGAAATCGCAGCTCGAACAGGCAACGCTGAGCTACAATCAGGCCGTCGCCGCGCGCGATTCGGCCCGGTCGGCTCTCGATCAGGCGAAAAACCAGGTCAGCTACACAGATCTGAAGTCCGACCAGAACGGCATCGTCACCGCTGTCAGTGCCGATATCGGCCAGGTCGTCGGTTCGGGTACGCCGGTCATCAGCGTTGCCGTCGATGGCGCAAAAGAAGTGCTGGTCGCCATTCCCGAAACGGATATTGCGCAGTTCAGGCCCGGCAAGACCGTCACTGTCGGGTTCTGGTCCGATGCCGCGCTGATGCTGCAGGGCAAGGTGCGTGAGGTGGCCGGCAGCGCCGAGCCGCAGTCACGTACCTTTGCGGTGCGCATCAGCCTGCCGAATGATCCAAACGTGCTTCTCGGCATGACCGCCGGCGTCCTCGCCGCTGCCGCCGATACCGGGCAACTGGTCTCCATCCCCTTGAGCGCGCTTGCCAAGAAGGATGACCAGCCGATCGTCTGGACCGTCGATCGTACTGCTGAGACCGTGCATTCCCGTCCGGTCAAGGTCGCCGATTTCACCGGCGACGGCGTGCGGATCGCCGAAGGATTGAAGCCGGGGGATATCGTGGTGACCGCCGGCACCCAGTTCATGACGGAAGGCCTGAAGGTGAAGCTAGACGGCGAAACATCCCAGCAATCCGCCGCCGCTAAAAATACTCAGCTTGTGCGCTGACCCTGATCCATCGAAAGCGGAACAACGCCGATGACCTCCTCCACTGACCAAAAAAAATCCTTCAACCTGTCGCGCTGGGCCATCGGGCATCCGAGCATCGCGCGCTTCCTGTTCGGCCTGATTCTCATCACCGGCGTGCTCGGCCTGATGCGCATGGGCCAGAAGGAAGATCCGGATTTCACCTTCCGCGTCATGGTCGTGCAGGCGATCTGGCCGGGCGCCTCGATCCAGGACATGGAAGATCAGGTCGTCAACAAGATCGAGCGCAAGCTGCAGGAAACCCCGCATCTCGATTTCGTCCGCTCCTATACCCGCGCCGGCAGCGCTATCATCACGCTGCAGGTCAAGGGCGATACCAATGCGGCTGAGGTTGCCGACGCCTTCTATCAGGTGCGCAAGAAGGTCGGCGATATCGCCAATGAATTGCCGCAGGGCCTGCTCGGTCCGTATTTCAACGACGAGTTCGGCGATACATTCGTCACGCTGCATTCGTTGAGCGGCGAGGGCTACAGCTATCCGGAGCTGAAGACATTCGCCATACAGGCGCGCGACATGCTTTTGACGACGCCCGGCGTCGAAAAGGCCGTCATCATCGGCGACCAGCCGGAGAAAATCTACATCGATATTTCCTCCGCGGTGCTCGCCTCCCGAGGACTGACGCTCGCCGACGTGCAGAATGCCATCAAGGGACAGAACAATGTCGATCCGGCCGGTTCCGTCGATACCGGCACCCGTTCGGTCCGCGTCTCCGTCGAAGGCGGGTTGACCAGCGCGTCCGATATCCGCGAGCTGCGGTTGCGCTCGGGCAGCGAAGTCACGCGGCTCGGCGATATCGCCACCGTCTCGTCCGGTCTCGAGGATCCCTATCAGCGCAAGTATCGCTTCAATGGTCAGGACAGCGTCCAGATCGGCGTGGTCATGGCCAAGGGTTACAAGGTGACCGATGTCGGCGCTGCGGTCGAAGAAACCTATAAGCGGTTTGAGACCTCGCTGCCTTACGGCGTCACCGTCGGCCAGATCGCCGATCAGCCGGAAGTGGTCACCGAGGCCGTCGGCGAATTCATGAAGGCGCTTGGCGAAGCGCTGGTGATCGTGCTGATCGTTTCCTTCGTGTCGATCGGCTGGCGTTCAGGGCTGGTCATCGCCATTGCCATTCCACTCGTGCTCGCCGCCACTTTCGCCATCATGTACGAGTTGGGCATTGACCTGCAGCGCATTTCGCTGGGGGCGCTGATCATTGCGCTGGGACTTCTGGTCGATGACGCCATGATCGTCGTCGAACTGATGGAGCGGAAACTGGAAGAGGGGCTGGACAAGCTCGATGCCGCGAGCTTTGCCTATTCCTCGACGGCATTCCCGATGCTGACCGGCACGCTGATCACCACGGCGGGCTTCATCCCGGTCGGTTTTGCAGCCTCGACCGCCGGCGAATATGTCCGCTCGCTGTTCTATGTCGTCGGCATTGCGCTGGTCGTCTCCTGGTTCGTGGCCGTCTATTTCACGCCCTGGCTCGGCTACATGATCCTCAAGCAGCGCGCCCATGCCGGTGAGCATCACGACGTCTTCGACACGCGCTTCTATCGCCGCCTGCGCGCCACCGTTGGCTGGGCCGTGCGTCACCGGGGCATCGTCCTTACCCTGACGCTCTTTACTTTTGTCACCAGCCTCTGGGCGTTCCAGTTCATTCCGAAGAATTTCTTCCCGCAGTCGTCGCGTCCCGAAATCCTCGTCGATCTCTGGCTGCCGGAAGGCACCAGCATCAAGGAGGTGGAAACCCAGGCCAAGGCGCTCGAAGCGAAAATACTCGACGACGCCGACAAGAAGTTCATCGCCACCTATATCGGCGAGGGCGCGCCGCGCTTCTTCCTGCCGCTTGACCAGCAGCTGCGCAATCCGAATTTCGCCCAGCTGCTCGTCATGGCAAACGATGAACCGGCCCGCGAACGGCTGATCGTCAAGCTGCGTACCATTCTCGCAGAAGACTTTCCGTCTATCCGCAGCAAGGTCGATCGCCTGTTCCTTGGGCCTCCGACGGGCTGGCCGGTGCAGATGCGCGTGACCGGGCAGGACCGTGCTGAAGTGCGCCGTATCGCCGACCAGGTGAAGGCGAAGTTCGCCGAGAATCCCGACCTTGGCGCCATCCATGACGACTGGCTGGAGCCGGTCCCGGCGATGAAGCTGGTGATCGACCAGGATCGCGCCCGCGCGCTCGGCGTCTCGTCGCAACGCATCCGCCAGATGTTGCAGGCAACGATGAGCGGAGCGCCGCTCGACGATTTCCGTGATGGCGAGGAAACGGTCTCCATCGTTGCCCGCGAGCCGGATGCGAACCGTCAGCTGCTTTCGGCAGTGGGATCGATCTATGTACCCACTGATTTCGGCAGCTACGTGCCGCTGTCGCAGGTTGCCAAGGTCGTGCCGGTTCTCGAACAGGGCGTGGAATGGCGCCGCAACCGCCTGCCGACGATCACCGTGCGCGGCACGCTGCCCGATGGCGTGCAGCCGAACGACGTTGCAATGAAGATGTATGCCGACATGAAGCCGCTGCGCGACAGTCTCGCGCCCGGTTACGCGGTCGAGATCCAGGGCGGCGCGGAAGATGCGGCCGAAAGCCAGCAGTCGATCGCCGACAAGGCGCCGGTCATGCTCGCCGTCATCGTCGTGCTCCTGATGATCCAGTTGCAGCATTTCGGCAAGGCGATGCTGGTTCTGGCAACCGGCCCGCTCGGCATCATCGGGGCGGCCGCTGCCCTTCTGATCAGCGGCGCCCCGTTCGGGTTCGTTGCCATCCTCGGCGTCATCGCGCTGCTCGGCATCATCATGCGCAACTCGATCATCCTCGTCGACCAGATCGATCAGGATATCGCGGCAGGCATGGAGCGGACGGAGGCGATCGTCGGCTCGGCCGTGCGCCGGTTCCGGCCGATCGTGCTGACGGCGATGACGGCGGTTCTGGCGCTGATCCCGATCTCGCGCGGCGTTTTCTGGGGACCACTCGCCTATGCGATGATGGGCGGTATCCTGGTTGCCACGGTGCTGACCATTCTCGTTCTTCCCGCCGGTTACGCGCTGTTCTTCGGCAAGGAGCCGAAGAACAAGGTTGCCGAGCCGGAGCCTGCAAGCGATGAGACCGAAGGGACTGTCCACTATCCGGCCGCGATCGCCGCGGAATAATCCGTCCCGATCTGAAACGGCACCTGCAGCAGATGCTGCGAGTGCGCCGCCCTACAATGCAAGCCGGGCGTAGGTTTGCCGTATTGAAACGATTTATGGCGGGATGAGCCATCTGGTACGCGCATAGCGCATGGCTGCCCTGCAAAATTCTGCCTACAATTTAAGCTGAATCAATGTATATTGAACTCATCGAAGTGATGCACCTCCTCCCGCAAAGCTTCGATATGTAAGTGGCCTCACTCCTCCTCCCAGAGGGCACTTGCGGAATGGCAACACTCCTCCTCCCAGTTGCCGTTCGGTTCTATTCGAAAGCCTGTCGCACCTCCTCCCGCGGCAGGCTTTTTCGATTCTGGGCCTTCTTATTTTTGCCTCACATGCGGACATGAAAAACCGCCGCGAAGTTTGACCTCGCGACGGCTGGAGCAGTTTTTGCGATTTGATCAGCGAAGCGGCGGCGCGTAGACGAGGCCGCCATTGTTCCACAGGTTGTTCAGGCCGCGCTCGATCTTCAGCGGGCTGTCCTTGCCGAGATGACGTTCGAAGACTTCGCCATAGTTGCCGACGGCCGAGATCGCCTGGAAAGCCCATTTCGGATCGAGGCCGAGGTTCTTGGAAATACCGCCGTCGCTGCCGAGGAAGCGTTTTTGTGCGACTGTTCCATCTTCGGCGGTCGAGGCTGCGTTGTCTTTGGTGATGCCGAGTTCTTCCGCCTCGATCATCGCGAACAGTGTCCAGCGAACGATCTTGAACCACTGTTCGTCACCTTGGCGAACAGCCGGTCCCAAGGGCTCCTTGGAGATGACTTCAGGCAGAACCATGTAGTTGTCCGGGTCGGTCAGCGTCAGCCGCTGGGAGTAGAGGGCTGACGAATCGGTGGAATAGACATCGCATCGTCCTGTGCCAAATGCCTGGATGGTCTGGTCCGGCTTTTCAAAGGCGATGACGTTGTACTGGATGTTGTTGGCGCTGAAATAGTCGGCCATGTTCTGTTCGGTGGTGGTGCCGGTTTCCGTGCAGACCGACGCGCCGGAGAGTTCCTTGGCGCTCTTCACGCCCATATCCTTGCGGATCATGAACGCCTGGCCGTCATAATAGTTGGCACCGACGAAGCTCATGCCGAGATCAGTATCACGCGACAAGGTCCAGGTGGTCTGGCGCGACAGAAGATCGACTTCGCCCGATTGCAGGGCGGCGAAACGCTCCTTGGTGGAGAGCGGCACATATTGCACCTTGCTGGAATCGCCGAGCACCGCCGCTGCAACCGCGCCGCGTTCACGGGCAATATCAAGGGTTCCCGCTTGTGCTGTGGTCCCCGCCAGCGTCGCTGCGGCCAATAGTCCAAAAATTGCTGATTTCATGGTTGTGTTCTCCTCCGGTTTTTTAAGTCGCACGTATTCCGTCCGGGCAGCGCCAAGGGCTGCCAAGCTCTTTCGTTGTTCGTTCTTTGTTATTCGCCGGGTTGTCAGCCCCGGGCCGTGACCGCCTCGAATGTTTCCCCAAGCACGGAAAGCAGATGGTCCGCATCACGCTTTGCGAAGATCATCGGCGGCCGCATCTTCAGCACGTTGTCATGCGGCCCCTCGGTGCCCATCAGCACGCCGCGTTGACGCGCCCCGTTCGAGACGGCGCGGGCAAAATCCGTCGCCGGCATCTTGCTCTTGCGGTCGGTCACCAGCTCGATGCCGAGGAAAAGCCCCATGCCGCGCACATCGCCGATCACCTCGTAACGCTCCTGCATCGCCCGGAAACCGGCCATCAGGTAGTTGCCGATCGCCAGCGCATTGCCGCGCAGATTCTGGCCCTCGATGACGTCGAGCACGGCGAGACCGACCGCGCAGGAGACCGGGTTGCCGCCGAACGTGTTGAAATATTCCATGCCGTTGTTGAAGCTGTCGGCGATCTCTCGCGTGGTTACCACAGCCGCCAGCGGATGACCGTCGCCGATCGGCTTGCCCATGGTGACGATATCGGGAAAGACGCCCTGTTCTTCGAATGCCCACCAATGGCTGCCCACCCGGCCGAAGCCGACCTGGACCTCGTCGGCGATGCAGACGCCGCCTGCGGCGCGGATCATCCGGTAAACTTCCTTGAGATACCCTTCCGGCAGGAACACCTGACCGGCAACGCTGGGGATTGATTCCGCAATGAAGAAACCCGGACCTTCGCCCTTTGCCTGCATCTGGGCGATCAGTTCGGCGACGTTTTCGGCGTATCGCTTGCCGTGTTCCTTAAGTGCCCAATCGGCCGGTGCGCGGTAGCTGTCGGGAACGGCGGCCACGTGGACATGCGGCTTCTTTTCCTTGCCGCCCTTTCGGCGGAACTTGTAGGGGCTGATATCGATCAGTTCCTGCGTCGTGCCGTGATAGGCCCAGTCGAGCACGACGGCGTTTTCGCGGCCGGTATGGGCACGCATCATCCTGAGCGCCAGGCTGTTGGCTTCCGAGCCGCTGTTGACGAAACCGGCAACCGTCAGCTCCTTCGGCAGCGTCGCGGTCAGCCGCTCGGCATAGGCAACGATGTTGTCGTGCAGGTAGCGCGTATTGGTGTTGAGCGTCGCCGCCTGCCGCGCCATTGCTTCGACGACGGCTGGATGCGCATGACCGATATGGCAGACATTGTTGAAGCAATCGAGATAGGCCCGGCCGCTGTCGTCGATCAGCCAGACGCCGTCGCCGCGCACGAACTTGATCGGCTTGTCATAGGAAATCGACAGGTTGGGAACCAAAAGCTTCTTGCGCAGCTTGACGATTTCCTCATGCGACCGCCCGGTTTTTTCGTAGAATTCCGGCGCAATACCGGCAAAGGCGTTGGCATTCGGGAAAAGCTCGGCCCAGACGTCCAGATAGCGTTCCTCGCCGACCCCGAGGATTTCCGTTGCAGACAGCCGGGTATCGACGGAGAGCTGCAGGTGCAGGTGTGGCGCCCAGCCTCCGTTTTCCTTTGGAGCGCCCATCTCGCCGACAAGCGCACCGGCATCCAGACGGTCGCCCGCCTTCAGCCGTCCCAGCGCTTCGTGGGCAAGATGGCCCCAGAGGCTATTGAAGGCCGGGCAGCCTTCTGGTTCATGGCACAGAGCGATCAGGCAGCCGTAGCCGAGCGGATCGGGCTCGATCTCGACACTGACGACCGTGGCAGCGATCGGCGTATAGAGCCTGGTGCCCGCAGCCATGAACAGGTCAAGGCCGAGATGGCGGGTGCGGCGCGTGTCTTCGATCAGCCGCGATACGAACATCTCGCCGGAATAGACCGTGCGCGCCTCGCCCCAGGGGCCGATGCCGAGATCGACGCCATGTTCGGTGCAATAGGCCTCCCAGATTGCCTGCGCCTCATCCGGTTGTTCGCCGGCGGACTTGACGGTCATCGGATGTTGCGGATCGGCATACGGCACGAGTGCAGCCGGATAGGTCGCGGCCGGGCGGTCGAGCAGCGGATGAAACGTCTTCCGGTTCGCCTCGATCCAGGCCGTGACGGCGCGGGTGCCGGGGGCGGCCTCGAAGCCGCAGGCACGGCGCAGGATTGCGGTGGCAAACCGCGGGTTCATCGCATCGAGCTTGCGCAGCAGCGTCCAGGCCGGCTTTTCGCTGATGGCGAGATAGGGGTTGCCGCCGGTATGGGCATGGCGCGATGCGGAGATCGTCACCGAGGTAACCAGCCGCATGGCGATCAGATCGAACAGAAGATCGACCTCCTCTTCGAGCAGCGGATACTCGGCATGAAAACCGCGCGCGATGGCTGCCGCCGCGCCGATAGGATCGGCATGGTCGAGCCCGGCATAGGCGGCGGCGATGGCGACTTCCGCGATGACGGGCGCATAGAGCGCGTCGCCGAGATCGATCAGCCCGGCGATGCGGTCATGATCGTCATTTGCAACCAGCACGTTCCAGTCATTGGCATCATTGTGAATGACGGCCGAGCGCAGTTTTGGCAGGCGCGGCTCGACAACCGCATTGAACCGGGTGAGGAACCGCTGCAGCAGCGCCCGGTCACCGTCGCCGGCAATATACTGCAACCTGTCGGCGGAGCGGCCGGCATTGCGGATGTTCCAGTCAAGGTCGTCGCGCAAGGCGCCGGGGTGCATGAAGCCTTTCAGCGCAGCGTCGAACCGGCCAAGCAGGCTCCCGAGCGCCGTCAGTGCTTGCGGGCTGCGGGCGGACTGTGCCAGCGGCGTGCCTGGAACCCAGCCGACAAGACGCAGCAGGTGGCGAACGCCATGCGCGCTCGTGGTTTCACCCAGGCTTGCACCGGAGATCGTCGGACGGATATGCGGGATGGGCAGGTCCGGCGCATGTTCGCCGGCATGACTCAGAAGCGCCGTCTGGAAGTCGCTTTCGACAGGCGGTTCGGCAGCGTTGACGATCTTAAGGATATAGACCCCGCCGCTGCTGGCCGTCACCTTGAAATTCTGGTCGCGTTCGCTGTCGAGCGGCGACAGCGTGCCGTCGAGGCCATAATGCTCGGCCAGCAGGCGCTTGGCGTCGTCGATGGAAAAATCCGGTGTGGTCTTCAGCATATCGGTCATGATGGTTCCTCGTCTGCTTTAAGAGTTGCACGGGCTGCCAAACCGTGCACCCGGCAATATGCCGGTTGCACCGGCATTATGTTTATAATAACCGTCATCTTGTCGGTTCCCGGAAAGGCTGGAAGATCATGCAGGACACAGACGCGATCGACCGGACGATTCTCAGCATCCTGTCGCGGGAAGCCCGCATCCCGATGAAGTCGCTTGCGGGCCGCATCGGGCTTTCGAGAAGTGCCACGACCGAGCGCGTCAGCCGGCTGGAAAAGGCCGGCATCATTCGCGGTTACAGGGCCGATATCGGTCAACTCAATGAGGGTCAGGTCCACGCCTTCCTGCTTTTGACACTGAAAAAGACACCGTCCATTGGCGTGCTCGACCGGCTGGCGGGCTTCTCCTCCGTTCGCAAGGTATCGTCGGTCAGCGGCCAGCTCGATCTCGTCGTCGAGGTCGAAGTCGGATCCATTAATGCGCTGAACGAACTGAGAAACGAAGTGGCGACGATGGACAATGTCGATGACCTGACGACATCCATCGTTCTTCGCCGCGACATCGAACGCAGCTGAGCTTCGCTTGACTTTGCTGCAAATGCTCACAAGATGATGTGCAGAGCGAACGCTGAAAATCAGCGATATCCGAACCCGATTGCCTTGCAGCATAGCGATGGTTCCTGCCACATCAGGCTATATTCCGGCCAACACTGTTCTCCGAAAAATTTGAAAGTCTTTCGTTGAACGCGTCGAAATGGACGGCTAGCGATCCGCGACGCGAAAACGCACAATCATCAGACCGTGAATGAGACATCCGGCCTGCCGCAATGGCAGCCGGATACTGATCGGGCAGGGGCCCTGACAAGCCGTGACGGCTTGAAGATCGGTACAGTTTTGGTTGGTTCGCCAGAGGAGAAGGCGGTTCAGCCAGTGGCATGAGCCGGAAATGGATTTTTCCGGCCAAGGGAGGAAATATGTTTGAACGGCTCTTCAAGTTGAGTGAGCACAATACCACGATCCGCACCGAACTGGTCGCGGGCGTGACGACATTTCTCACGATGTCGTACATCATCTTCGTCAATCCGGACATTCTGTCGACAACCGGCATGGATCGTGATTCGATCTTCGTCGCCACCTGTATTGCCGCCGCCCTTGGCTCGGCAGTCATGGCGCTCGTCGCCAACTGGCCGATCGGCATGGCGCCGGGCATGGGTCTCAACGCCTTCTTCGCCTTCACGGTCGTCGCCGCACTCGGCTTCACCTGGCAGCAGGCACTGGGTGCCGTCTTCATCTCGGGCCTGATCTTCGTCTTCCTGACGGTGACGGGCATCCGCAGCTGGCTGATCGAAGGCATTCCGCAATCGTTGCGCAGCGCGATCGCCACCGGTATCGGCCTCTTCCTCGGCATCATCGCCCTGAAGAATGCCGGCATCGTCGTCGACAATCCGGCAACGCTGGTCGGCCTCGGCAGCCTCAAGGAAACCGGACCGCTGCTGGCGATCTTCGGCTTCTTCGTGATCGCGGTGCTCGATTCCTTGCGCGTCAAGGGCGCTATCCTGATCGGTATCCTGGCCGTGACCGTACTGTCGTGGACAACCGGCGTCAGCCAGTTCCAGGGTGTTGTGTCGATGCCCCCGAGCATCGCGCCGACCTTCCTGCAGCTCGACATCGTCGGCGCCCTGCATGGCGGTCTCATCCACGTCATCCTGGTCTTCGTTCTGGTCGAAGTATTCGACGCCACCGGTACGCTGATCGGTGTCGCCAAGCGCGCCAATCTGATCCAGGAAGGCAAGCCGAGCCGTCTCGGCCGCGCGCTTCTGGCCGATAGTACGGCCATCGTCGCCGGTTCGCTGATCGGCACCAGCAGCACCACCGCCTATGTCGAAAGCGCGTCGGGCGTTCAGGCCGGCGGCCGCACTGGCCTGACGGCCCTTGTCATCGCCGTGCTGTTCCTTGCCGCGCTGTTCATCTCGCCGCTGGCGGCCTCCGTGCCGACTTATGCAACGGCCCCGGCTCTGCTCTATGTTGCAGGCCTGATGATGCGCGAACTGACCGAAGTCGATTGGGAAGACCTGACCGAAGCCGCACCGGCAGCGCTCACAGCCCTTGCCATGCCCTTCACCTACTCGATCGCCAACGGTCTAGCCTTCGGCTTCATCAGCTATGTCGTGCTGAAGGCCTTCACCGGCAAATGGCGCGCCATCCACCCGGCAACCATGATCGTCGCCGCCCTGTTTGTCATCCGCTTCGCGTTCTTCGCGGAGTAAGATGAGCCGGGTGGGGCGGCGAATGGCCGCCCCGTTTCAGACAAGCTATACAGAATGCGGGCCGCATCACTGCGGCCCGCATTTTTATGTCAGATGAACCACTTTTTGTAGTCCAAGCGCAACGTCCCAAGCCTCACTTTTGGCGAAGGTTTATGACTTACTTCTTCATCTTGGAGTAGTCGAGCTTCGGTGCGTTTGAGAGATCGTCCTTCGTCGTATCGACATAGGCCTTCCATGTGCCGTCGTCTTCGGCAAGAGCGATGGAAGCAGGGTCAAGGACGACATAGCTTTCGCCCACACTGAGGAAGCCGCCAACGCTTGCGACGATACCGATCACGGCCTTGCCGTCGCCGATGACGATGTCGGAAATCTCGCCGATTTCCTCGTTCTGCTTGTTGTAGATGTCGATCCCAACCAGCTTCGAGGTCATCAGGTCGGTGTCCTGAACGTTGACATATTTGAGCGGTATCGTAGCGGCGGTTCCCATTGTGATGCCCGGACCCGACAATGCGGCATCCGCACCCGTTGCAGCGGCTGTCTGGGCAAAGACTGCGCCCGGAATGAGGGTCATGACAGCGGCAGCGGCGATTGGTCGAAATTTCATATGGGTAGGCTCCTGGATGGGAATAGATTGCAACTCGCCGTTTGTTCGGCAACACCAAACACGCGAAGGCGCATTTGGTTCCCACGTCATTGCCAATTCAGATGTGAATTGCTGCCGCCCACAACGCCGGGACGGTGTCGCCGTCAAGGCCGGCCGCATGAAGATTATCCTTGCGAGTGGCGTGAAAGCTCCTCCGAGAAAGAGGGCTGCTAACCCGCAGTCAGAGCGCGTCGCGCTGGGTGCGCAGATTGGAGACGACGCGGCGGTTCTGCACCTTGCACGATTTTTCCGTACAGTCGCGCACTTCGCGGTCCTTGCCGTATCCCTTGGCCCACATGCGCGAGGCGCCGACACCCTTCGACGCAAGATAGGCCATGACCGCATCAGCGCGCTTCTGCGATAGCGCCTGCATTTGGGAAGCGGAGCCGGAATCGTCGGCAAAGCCCTGCAGTTTGAGCAGCCAGCTCTGGTTGCTGTTTAGCCAGGCGGCCTGATTGTCGAGCGTTGTCATGGCGACGGAATCGAGTGTGGCAGAGTCTTGCGTGAAATAGATCCGCCGACCGACATTGAGGATGAAGTCCTCCTCGCTGCCAGCTTTGACGTTTTCGAAACCGGGGGCGGGATCGTTGGTCTGGCCGGTCATCGCCACCGCTGCGGGTTCTTCCACGGAAGCGATATCGGTGGTGTTGCAAGCGGCGAGCGCCAGGAGCATGGCGGCTGCGAGAAGATGTCTCGCGTACCCGGTCGGAATAGACATCAGGGCAATATTCCTTATTCGACCGGAGTTGTTTGGCTGATCTGAGCGGCGTTTTCTGCCTGGTCGGCAATGTGCGGCAGTACCTGGACCGCGGTACCGATGGGACAGCGCTGGTAAAGATCGATGGCGTCCTCGTTGAACATGCGAATGCAACCGCTCGAGGCGTCCTTGCCGACGCTTCCAGGCTCCAGCGTTCCGTGGAAGCGATAACCGGTATCGACACCGTCGCGCAGCAGATACATGGCGCGGGGGCCAAGCGGATTCTTCGGCGAACCTCCCGCCACGAATTCCGGCAGTTCGGGATGGCGTTTGCGCATATCCGCCGGCGGCGTCCAGCGCGGCCACAGAGATTTGCGGTCGATCGTGGCACGGCCAAACCATTTGAAGCCATCGCGGCCGACGCCGACGCCGTAGCGGATGGCTGTCTTGTTCTCCATGATCAGGTAGAGAAAATGGTGGCGTGTATCGACGACAACGGTACCGACCGGTTCGCTGCTGAAATACTTGACAACCTGACGGTGCCACTGTTTGTCGATCTTGGCAAAGTTGGTCTTGCGGAACGTCACGCCATTGTCGACGGCGTTACCGGCAAAATAGGAAGACGCCTGGGCAAACGCCGTTGTCTGGCCCGCGCCAAGCAACGCCAAACCGCCAAGCATCACATTCCTGCGCGTCAACACCATCGGCAACATCCCCCCCGAAAGCCAAGCAGTGAAGCGGCAGTAAATCAGAATTTTGATTTGCTACAACAGAAAATTCACAAGTATCGGCCGATCCGACTGCATCGGGGGCGCTGGGCAACATCGATGGTGCTGAACAGCACAGATCTGCCGGCTGCCTTGGAACCCAGGACTGATTTTCAGATATGCCGACGGTGCTGTCAGCACGAAAAACACGGAAGATTCACCTATAAGGTGTTTCCGTGGAGCGAGATTTCAGGGGGAGACTGTTCGCAGGAGGCGTCATGACCGGCTCACAAACCGGAGCCTGGACGATAGCCTACATGCGGATTCGATGACACAAAAAGGCATCCCGCCCCGGGTTTTTCAATGACCGGGATTGGCAACATCTGAGCGAATGTGAAATCCCACGATTCAAAGGTGTCATTTAGCGTGACGCCTTTGAATCGTGGGATTCGAGCGATTAAACGCTTGGCTTCTTTTTTGGAGCCGGCAGCAGGCCATCCCGCTGAAGCTGCTTGCGAGCAAGCTTGCGCTGGCGGCTAATAGCCTCCGACTTCTGCCGTGCCTTCTTTACTGACGGCTTCTCGAAAGCCTCCCGCAGCCGCATCTCGCGAAAGACGCCTTCACGCTGGAGTTTTTTCTTCAGTACGCGAAGCGCCTGATCAATGTTGTTGTCGCGAACCAGTACCTGCATTTAAAACCTTTCGACGCTTGCAACTGCGCAAGAGAGCGGGGGCAATCTAACGTTTTTGCTGAACTTTACCAGCGGGCAATGCAACGATTTTTCGCAAAAAGAGGTTGATTGGGACTATTTCGAGCCGGGCGGCCTGTCACATAGTCCACCTTGAAGTGTTTTAGGCTGCGTGGCCAAGCCGGGACACCTGCGAAAACGTGGCATGCCGGGGCAGAGTGTGTTGTCCCCGCTAAGCGCCGTCGAAAGGTGTGCCATCCTTGTTCCCGAACCGGCGAGTAGCCTGAGCCCCTGATCGCGGGCAATGTGGCGATATCGATCTTGGGCATGCCGCTTCTTCCGGGTTCGGTACCGGCAGTTTAAACCGGCCCGGCGCGCAAGTCCCGTACCGGATGTTTGGCCAGCAACGTTACGGCTTCGGCGGGATCACCTTTCCGGGGTTCATGATGCCGTTCGGGTCGAGCGCCGCCTTGATGCGGCGCATGACGCCGATCTCGGCCTCGCTGCGGGAGTGGTCGAGGAAGTCGCGCTTCAGCGTGCCGATACCGTGTTCGGCGGAGATCGAGCCTTTGTACGTGCGGACGAGATCGTAGGCGATGGCATCGATTTCGTGCAGGTCGTGCTCGCTCGTCTTCCCGGTCCAGACGGCTACATGCAGGTTGCTGTCGCCGACATGGCCGTAGAATGAGACATGGGCTGCGGGAAAGCGCTCAAGCAGGGCTTTTTCGCAATCGCCGGCGAAATCATCGAGTCGGCCGACCGGCAGGCTGACGTCGAGATTGATCAGTCCGGGCAGCAACTGATCCATCATATGCCCCTCGCGCACAGACCAGAAGGCGCGGGCCTCCTTTTCCGACTGGGCGATCAGCGCGTCCGCAACCAGACCCTCTTCGAATGCCTGACCGAGGAAGGCTTCGAAACGCTCCCTGTCTTCATCGCTGCCGTCGGTATCCTGCTCGATGATGACGGCGAACGGATAGGCCTTGTCGAAGAGCGTCACCTTGAGCGCTTCGGAGTTGAAGCGGAAATAGGTTCGCCACATGGCCTCGAAGGCCGACAGACCGGAGAGCCCGCGCTGGGCGGATTTCAGCAGAGATACGACGTGCGTGTAGCTTTCGATGGCGCAGAGCGCCGTCAGCCGGGCGGCGGGAAGGGGACGCAGGCGCAGCACGGCGCGGGTAACGATACCGAGGGTGCCTTCCGAGCCGATGAACAGCTGGCGCAGATCATAACCGGTATTGTTCTTCACCATCCGGTTCAGCGACGACAACACGGTGCCATCGGCAAGCACGGCTTCGAGCCCAAGCACGTTGTCGCGGGTGACGCCATGGCGGATGACGCGGATGCCGCCGGCATTGGTGGAGATATTGCCGCCGATCTGGCAGGAGCCGCGGGCACCGAGATCGATCGGCAGCAGGAAGCCGGCGGTTTCCGCCACCAGTTGCGCTACTTCCAGCGGTGTGCCCGCCAGCACGGTCATGGTGCCAGCTGCCGTATCGATGTCCTCGACGCCGGACATGCGCTCCAGCGATATGGCGATGTCGCCGGCGCGCGCGTTGGCACCACCGGCAAGACCGGTGAGGCCGCCCTGCGGCACGACGGGCTGGCGGTGGCGGTCGCAGATAGCAAGTGCAATCGAGACCTGTTCGGTGCTTGCGGGACGCAGCACGGCGAGCGGCAGGCAGTTGCCGGTGGCGCTGGCGTCGCTTCGATAGCGACCGCCGATGGTGTCGCCGGTCAGCACCACGTCCGTGCCAAGGGCTGCGATCAGGTCGTCGATGACGGTCATGGCTGGTGTCCCTTATCGTTTTGGACAGGAGCATGGAGGAAGGATGGCAGCTCGGCGATCGTCCGGCAGCCGAGCTGGGCCATCGCGCCGGACAATTCAGCTTTGAGGACCGCTATCAGGTGATCGCCGCCGGCAGCGCCCATCGCGGCGCTGGCAAAGACGAAGGGGCGGCCGATCAGGACGAAATCGGCGCCGAGCGCCAGCATACGGGCGACATCGAGGCCAGAGCGGATACCACCATCAGCGGCGATCAGTACGTCGGGGCCGAGCGCGCGACGGATAGCGGGCAAGACGGAGATTGCGGTGGGGGCGGCATCAAGCTGGCGGCCGCCATGATTGGAGACAATCAGGCCATCGGCGCCCATACCCAGATAGGCCCGCGCTTCCGAAACGTCGAGCACGCCCTTGATCAGCAGCTTGCCCTTCCAGGCATCGCGGATGCGGCGGACACGCTCGGCGCCAAGATGACCGGTCATGACGCGGCCGACGAATTCCGCCGATTGCTTCAGCGACGAGCCTTTCGGATAATAGGGCGACAGGTTCTCGAAATCGGGAATACCGTGGCGCAGCACATGGCTTGCCCAATGCGGATGGGTGGCGATCTGGAACATCGTCTTCAGATCGAGAACTGGCGGCACGGACATGCCGTTACGGATATCGCGCTCGCGACGGGTGGGGGCGGGGATATCGACGGTCAGCACCAGTGTCTGGTAGCCGGACCGGGCCGCACGGGCGATCATGTCAGCTTCCATGGCCGGATCGTTGGGCGGGTAGAACTGGAACCAGCCATTGTCGCCTGTGACTGAGCCGATGGTTTCCATGGCGCGATTGGCAAAGGTCGAGAGCACGTGCGGGATGTCGTGGGCCTTGGCCGCTTGCGCGAGCGGCACCTCGCAGCCGGGCCAAAGCAGACCGGCAAGGCCGAGCGGAGCGACACCGAAAGGCGCGTCGAAACGTTTTCCGAACAGGGTGACGCCCAGATCCGGGGAGGGGGCTTCCGAGAGATAGCGCGGCATCAGCTCGATCGTGTCGAAGCTCTCGGCATTGCGCCTGACGCCGCTTTCCCGGCCGAGGCCGCCGATCAGATAATCATGCACGAACCCCGGCATGCGCCGCGCCGCCGCCCTCTCCATATCGGGGATGCAGGCAAAGCGTCTGTGGAGGTCTGTCATGCTGGTTCACGTGCTCCGCGATTCGGCGCGAGCTTAGCGGGTTTAGCCGGTTGGCCGAAAGCCCCTGATCTTCACCTTTCCTGCTGGGGATAGGGGGCGAGGGGAGACCTCACCAGCGCGCAACGCGGCAGCCAAGGATCGTGCCGAGCACTGCAAGGCCGGCAATAGCGATCGAATACCACGTCGCAACAAACAGCGGAGAATCGTCGGTGCAGTGGGCTGCGTAGAAGGTCGCGGCAATGCTGCCGGCAAGCAGGCCAGAGACAGCGCCCGCAAGGCCGGGCCGCGTCGGCGCGCCGTGGCGGAGAGCGGCCAGCAATACAGCCAGCGGGCCGAGACCTATCAGGGGAATAAAGGTCAGGCAGACGTAGATGTTCTTGCCCCACCACACCATGCCCCACTGCTCAGATGGCACGACGAACAGTTCGGTCACCACCGCAGCACCGATAAGGGCCGGAGCCAGAATGAGCCAATGCGCCACGCGCCTGACATTGGAACCGGGGCGCGACAGCACACGGAGCAGCGCAAAGGCTGCGAGGGCCAGCGTGAGCGTGACAATGAATTTGAGCACGAAGCGGAACGTCTGAGCAGCGGCCGCGAAATCCTGGCGCGGACCGATCAGAACGAAGAAGGCAATCGCCGCAAGGATCGTCGCGGCTGCTATCGCCATCCACCACGTATAGCCAAGCGGCATCGACTGCTTTGTTGCATCTGCCTTCAGCGCGTTGATGAGGTCGTTGGTCTGCATTTCAACTCCGTCCAAACTTCTTCGCAATCGATCGTAAACCCCGGTGCAGGGCCACTCGCACAGCCGTCTCCGTCATGCCGAATTTCGCGGCCGTCTCGCCGATCGAGTGCCCCTCGATCGAAATCGCAGCGACGACAGAACGCTGGCCTGGGGCCAGCCGGTCCAGCACGCGTTCGATCTCGCGGTCGCTCACCGTCTCTGTTTCCAACTGGGCGATCGTCTCGGCGATGTCACCGATCTCGATCTCCACCCGGCGGCCACGCTTGCGAAAGGCGTCGATCAGCTTGAAACGTGCGATCGCATAAATCCAGGGCAGGACAGGCGCATCGCTGATCCATGTATGACGCTTCATATGAACAGCCAGAAGCGTTTCCTGCACGATATCCTCGGGATCGACGCCGCCATGCACGATCTTCCGGCGCGCAAAACCACGTACAATGGTGGCGGTCCGTCCCAGAAACGTGGCATAAGCCTTTTCGTCTCCCGCAATCGCAGCGCGCAGCAGCATCGCAAGTTCGTTTTCGTCCTTGCCGTTCAACCCTTGTCTCTCCCATACGTGCGCAGCGGCCATCTTGTTACGCGGCGGCCGAAATATTGTCCAACGGCGCGATGCTGGCGATCACGAATTCGTGTTGGATATCGAAGGTAACAGAAGGCTCCGGTTCACCGAAAGAATGGTTACGCGGCCGATGCCCGGCACGCGGAAATTCTAAGAGGAGATCATCCATGAATCGTTCCATGCTCACCCTTTCCCTTGCCGGTTCGCTCGCCACCGCTATTGCATCCGTTGCTTTCGCCGGACCGCTTCCGGCAGAAAAAATGGTCGGCAATGAAAAATGCTACGGCATTTCGCTCAAAGGACAGAACGATTGCGCCGCCGGCGCTGGCACGACCTGCGCGGGCACCTCGACGGCGGACTATCAGGGTAACGCCTGGAAGGCCGTGCCAGCCGGCACCTGCACGACGATTAACGTCGATGGCCACAAGGGCACGCTGGAGCCCATGAAGGGCTGATCCGCAATCGGAGGCCCGGATACCGGGCCTCCGAACTTTCTGACATGACGGGGAGAAACGCAATGCCTGCTTCAGGAACCCGCGCGACAGCCTTGCCTGCACGCGCCGGCCTTGGCCTCAAACCCGAACACTACGAGACTATTCTGGCCAATCGGCCGGACGTCGGCTTCTTTGAGGTGCATGCCGAGAACTACATGGGCGCCGGTGGGCCGCCGCATCGCTATCTGGAAGCCATCGCGGCACTCTATCCACTTTCGCTGCACGGCGTCGGCTTGTCGATCGGCGCGGCGCACGGGCTCGACAAGGCGCATCTGAAACGGCTTCGCAGCTTGATCGATCGCTACCAGCCGCAGAGTTTCTCCGAGCATCTGGCCTGGTCCACGCACGACACGGGCTTTCTCAACGACCTGTTGCCACTTCCCTACACAGAAGAGACGCTGGCGCGCGTCGTAGACCATGTCGACGAAACGCAGCAGGCGCTTGGGCGACGGCTGCTGCTGGAAAACCCGTCGACCTACCTGCTGTTCACTGACAGCACGATCGATGAAGTGGATTTTCTGGCGACGATTGCGCAGCGTACCGGCTGCGGCCTGCTGCTCGACGTGAACAATGTCATGGTGTCGGCAGTGAACCACCGGCTTGATGCCGCCATCTATATCGATCGGTTCCCGGTCGAGTTGGTCGGCGAGATCCACCTTGCAGGCTATGACGAGACCGTTGACGACGCCGGCGACCGTTTGCTGATCGATGCGCATGGCACGGCGGTTAAAAGCGACGTGGTGGCGCTCTTTGAGCATGTGCTTGCGCGCAGCGGACCGCTCCCGACGCTGATTGAATGGGACAATGATGTCCCGGATTTCGTCACCCTGCATGCGGAGGCGGCGCGGGCGGATGCGATGCTCGCCGTCGAAACGCTCCGCCGTAACGGGCGGCGGACCAGGGCGGCGTGACGATGAACTTCGCAACCAGCCAAGCCGCCTTCGCCGCCGCATTGCTGCACGCCTACCGGCCGGTACCGGACGCCATCACCACCGCATGCGGCGGAGCGGACGCAGCACGTTTCGCCGTCTACCGCAACAATGTCTTCGTCGGGCTGACAAATGCACTGGCGCAGCGTTTTCCCGTGACGGAGCGGCTCGTCGGTTCAGAATTCTTCATGGCCATGGCGCGTGCCTATGCCCAGGATCACAAGCCGGCCTCGCCGTTGATGATCGAATACGGCGGCGCCTTCCCGGACTTCGTCGCAACGTTTCAGCCCGCGAAGGAACTGGCCTATCTGCCCGATGTTGCCCGGATCGAAGCCGCTTGGACGCGGGCCTACAACGCGGCGGACGCCGTGCCACTTGACCTTGCGATCCTCGGGGCTGTGGCGCCAGAGAGGCTTGCCGACGTGCGGCTCGTCCCCCATCCTTCAGCGGGACTGATCCGGTCGAAATATCCGGTTGGCTCCATCTGGAGCGCGCATCAGCAAGACATGGTTGCGCCGGTCGCCGACTGGCGCGCGCAAGCTGTCCTGGTCGTACGGCCGGAGATGACCGTCGATGTCCATATCCTGCCGCCGCAGGATGCCGTCTTTGCAACGTGCTTGTTCAGCGCGGCAACCCTTGGCGAGGCGGCAGAGGCGGCATTTGCCGCTGCCCACGAATTCGATTTCGGAACGGCGCTGATGGGCCTTGCCAGTCTCGGCGCATTCAGCGCCCTCCAACAGGATGAAGGAAACGTCCCATGAAGACCGAAGCAGCCACGCGGGGCTCTGGCGCTGCCCTTACCTCCCTTGTCGCACGTGCCGAAGGCCTACTTGCCTCCGTTCCGCAATCATTGCCGCTGCTGGCCCTGCGCTTGGCGCTCGCGATACCCTTCTTCAAGTCGGGAATGACAAAATGGGACGGATTCCTGACGCTTTCGCAAGGTGCACGATATCTTTTCGAGCAGGAGTTCAAGCTCCATATTTTCGGCAGCGCAGTTCCCTACCCGTTTCCACTGGCGATGGCGACGGCAGCTGGGATCGGAGAATTGATCCTGCCGATATTGCTGGTCCTTGGCTTGACGACACGCTTCGCCGCCCTCGGCTTGCTGCTGATGACGGCGATCATCCAGCTCACCATTCCAGATGGCTGGGCGAATTTCCATTTGCCCTGGGCGGCAATGGCGCTGGCATTGGTCGTGTATGGTGGGGGCAGGATCGCGATTGATCCGCTTGTCATGCCATGCCGCAAATGACCTATGGGATGGGATTGGTGGAAGGGCCCCATATTGTTATGCCTCCGGCCGCGCGGGACCCATCGGCAGAGAACCGTACTCGGACAAACACCTGTCTGTTGGTCAAAACACCTGCGAGGGTTTAGACAGTCCGCAGCAAACCGCAGATTCCCAGGCCATTCGCCCGCCATTTCGCTGTTGCTGCAGCCGTTCGTGCTATTTCGACCGAGGGTCTTCACAAGCACTACGGATATCTTGAAGTCCTGAAGGGCTCAACTTCCGCGCCAAGGGACTGCAGAGAGCCTCAAGCCGCTTCCCTCACCAGTGCCTGCGCCATGCAATGAATGCCGCCGCCGGTTTTCGAGATTTCGCTCATGTCGATGGCGGCGACTTCGAAGCCGCGGGCGCGGAGTTTTTCGATCAGGGTTTTCGATGAGGTCGGGGCGATGACGCGGTCCTTGCCGAGCGACATGAAGTTGCAGCCGAGCGCCATCGTGTCCTGGAAGGGCACGTCGATGATCTCGTGGCCCTTGGCCTTCAGCCAATCGACGATACCCGGCTCCGTGCAGGCAAGGCAGACGGCGGTGAGCTTTTCGGCGATCGGCACGACCATCAGGTCGATATGGACATAGTATTCATCGATGAAGGCGAGCCGGGTTTCCCAGCCTTCCTTTTTGAACCAGTCCTCGACCTGGCGGGCGCCTTCCTCCTGCGTGCGGGCGCCGCCGCAGCCGATCAGCACGCAGCCATCCTCGATGACGTTGAAATCGCCGCCTTCGAAGGTTCCGGCCGTGACCATGTCGTAGATCGGGATGCCGAGCTTTTCATAGGTGCGGATGGCGGCATAGTTCTCGCCGCGCCGCCACCAGTTGGCCATGGCGGTGATGACGGCGCCATAAGGCGTCATGAAACTCGAATCACGGGAATAGACCTGCATCGGCAGTTCCGGCGTCGGCTCGTGCCAGTGGATGCGCACGCCAAAATGCTCGTAGGCGGACACCAGCTCCTTGTGCTGCGCCTGCGCCACCTGGATGGTGCAAGGCGCCTCGCGCAGATGCTTGCGCGACAGCGAACTGGTCGAAAGATGGCGCAGATGCGCCGGCGAGCCGAGCAGCACGTCGGTCAGCGGATCGGTCTCATTCTTGAAACCCCAGCGGCTGAGCGGCGCGGTGCCGCCTTTGGGATTGCGGCGCTGAAGCGAAAAAGGCTCGTTGAACTGCATGATCATGCCTCCGGGGTTGAGGGTTTGGGAATCCACCAGTCGCGCCCGCGTGCCGTCGTCACATATTCAGGCCAGCGGAAGTGGATGGGTGGTGCGTAGTCACAAAGGGGCGGTGTCCATTTCGAGCCGCCAATGCCGCCTCCGGTTCGCTCATTGAATTCGATCTTGGCGGCGGTGCGAACGGTCTCGTCTTCCAAAAGCCGGATGGCTGATAGGGCGAGGGTCTTTGCCGCGCAGAGCACGGTTGGATCGATGGTGGCGGGGATGCCGCCGAGCGCATTAGAGACCCAGACGGGGTAGGTGTAACCAGATGGGGCTTTCAGCGCCGGGCGAGCGATGTAGAAACGGGCAGTCGGGGCGTGCCAGCTCATGTCGGTGTAATCGTCCGAGGTGGAATTGAGCTGCGAGGGGGCGAGATCGCGGCGCAGGATGGCCTCGGCGTCCTGCGGTGCAATCAGCTTTTCCATCTCGTCGATGAAGGGCTGTTCCATCGCCTCGACGCCGAGATTGGCCTGGATGTCGCGGGCAACATTTCTGGCCGCCTCGTCCCAACGGGGGGCACCGACGGTTTGCAGGGAATCCCAGACGAGATCGGCCATTGCGTGGTTGGCAAGGCCGGGCCGGGATTTCGAGACCCAGTGACGTTCATATCGGCAACCGGTCATGGCAGCAGCAGCGGACGCATTGCGGTCGAGGACCGAGGTCACCTGTTCGGCCATGGCAATGGTCGGCACGCGGATCATGTACTGGATTTCGGCAAGACCGGCCGGCAGATTGTCGGCGGTCGCCTGTCCGGCGGTCAGGATCGCCTCGCTGATCGACCAGCCGCCCTGATGGGTGAGCATGGAATCGCGCAACGCCTTCGAGGCCATGTACATGGTCATCAGCGCATCGTTGGCGCCCGGCGCGCGCACGGCCGAATGCGATTGCGGGATCGGCGCATCGTCGCTGCGGCCCCAGGCTTCCGGCTGATCGCAGACGAAGCGGTAGATCATCGAATAGGCAGCGCCGCAATGCGTATCCCAGCGCACGGTATTGCACATCGGTAGCATGTAGAAGGGGTGGAAGGAGAATAGGCCGTCGAGGCCGTCATAATAGCCCTTGGCCGCATGGATCGGCTTGGAGCCGCGCACTTTTTCCGCCGGTTCGCCGGTGAAGCGCAGAGTGCCCTTGATGCCGTGCCGCTGCATCGCCGCCTTGGTGGCAAGCAGGCCGCCGAGCGCGCCGATGCCGAGAGCGGAATGCGGGTCGGTATGGCCGCCGGCCTCGTAGCTCAAGCCATCGCGGGGCTGTCTTTTCGTCGTTGGCGCCTGGCAATTGCCGGGCACGGCGTCGTATTCGGCGTACATGCCGATCGTTGGACCGGGGCCGTTGCTCCATTCGGCTGAGAACGCCGTTGGCATGCCGGCCGAACCTTCCTCGACGGAAAAACCTTGTTTGCGCAGCAGATCGACATACCAGGCGGCGGATTCATATTCGCGCCAGGCCGTTTCCCCAAATGAGAAAATCCGCGCCGCCCAGTCCGACAGGTCGGCCCGGATGGTCTCGACATAGGTCAGGGCAGATGTCTGGGCGGCGGATATCGGCACGAGGGCTTCGTTTCGCTGGAGTGATCGGCTGAGGTGCTGGGGTCAGTTAAGCGCCTATCCGATTGTCGAAAAAGTGAAATGTTTTCCCGTCTTCGACAAATTAAGTTCGCCAATGCTCAAAATCCGGACTAGCCTTTCATCCTGATCAGGAGGCAGCCGATGCAAAGAGTTCCATCGACACAGGCTTTGCGTGCGCTGGAGAGCTTCGCTCGTCATGGCACGGTGTGGAAGGCCGCCGACGAGCTGAACCTGACACGCAGCGCCATCAGCCACCAGCTGCGCTTGCTGGAGCGGGAGCTTGGCTTCCAGATCCTCAACCGGGTGGGAACGCGCATCGAGCTGACCGAGCAGGGGCTCGGATATGCCGCCGACATCCGCCAGGCGCTGAACGCGATTGCCGGCTCCGCCTCGCGCCATGCCAGCCGCGGCGTCAGCGGATCGATCACGGTCAGCTGTCCGCCGGGCTTTGCGTCCAACTGGCTGTGCAGCTACATCTCGCATTTCCGCGACGCCTATCCGGATGTGCGAATTTCCATCGTCACGCCACGCCGGCTCGACGATATCAGCAATCCAGATGTCGATGTCTTCATCGCGTTCGGCACGGGAAACTGGCCGTCGATGCAGGTGGAGCTGATTGTCGAAGTGGAGTTTGCGCCGCTCTGCAGCCCGGTGCTCTTGAACAAGATCGGTGGACTGACTGAGCCCAGCGACATCAAGAAGATGTGCCTGCTGCACCTTAGCGATTACGAGGATTGGGAAACCTGGCTGGCGCTGGCAGGGGTCGACCAGAGCTATGCCTCGACCGGCATCATCTTTTCCGACATGAACCTGGTTTTCGCCGCGACCCTCTCCGGACAAGGCGTTGCCGTCGGCGACCGCTTTACCTGCCGGCACGCCATGAACAGCGGGCAATTGGTGCAGCCATTCGACATCAGCATCAATTCCAGCCGCTCCTATTATCTGGTGACATCGGAGGCCAAGGCCGACAATCAGGCCGTCGTGGCGTTCAGTTCGTGGCTGCGCTCCGAGATGCTTAAAAATGACGCAGATGCCTAGGCGCCCGCCCATGGAGCAGGCGGCTTTTGGCAAATTATATTTGTCCAAGCGGGGAAAAGATTTCGTTTGTCCTGTTGCTAAAACGCCCATACGATTTCGGTGTTGAAAAGGAGCGTCTATGCAGAGCGGACACGAGGCGGCCGAAATCACAGCGAACGGAATAGGCAAGGCCTATGGTGATTTCCATGCCCTGCGCGACATCTCGCTGACCATTGGCTCCGGGGAATTCCTGACGCTTCTTGGGCCTTCCGGCTCCGGCAAAAGCACCTTCCTGATGATCCTAGCCGGCTTCGAGACGCCGACATCCGGTAACCTGATAAAGAACGGCGCCGACATTACCGATGTTCCGGCCGAAAAGCGCGCCTTCGGCATGGTCTTCCAGGGCTACGCACTGTTTCCGCATATGACGGTTGAGCAGAACATTGCCTTTCCGCTGCGGGTGCAGGGGCGGGCTGACGCGGATATCAAGCGGCGGGTGGATGCCATCGTCGACCGGGTGGGTTTGCGCGGGCATGAGAAAAAACGGCCGTCCGGACTTTCCGGCGGTCAGCAGCAGCGTGTTGCGCTGGCGCGGGCATTGGTTTTCGAGCCGTCTGTCCTGCTGCTTGACGAGCCGTTTTCGGCGCTCGACAAGAACCTGCGTAGTTCCATGCAGGAAGAGGTGCGCAGGCTGCATCAGGAGACCGGAACGACCTTCGTTTTCGTGACGCATGATCAATCAGAGGCCCTAGCGCTCTCGACCCGCATCGGCATCTTCAATCATGGGCAACTGCAACAGCTGGGCACGCCAAAGGATGTTTACGAGCGGCCCGCCAACCGGTTCGTGGCGGAATTTCTCGGCGACGTGAACTTCCTGTCGCTGTCTGCGGTCAAGGCCACGGCGGATGGCGCGGAGGGGTTGTTCGAAGGGCACCCCATGCGGATCTCAGCGCCGGGCCAATCCGTCAGTGAACATTTCGCCATCCGCCCCGAACATATGGTGATGTTCGAGCAGGCGCCCGTCGAGGGCAACATGCTGAAAGCGGAGATCGGTGAGATCACCTATCTCGGCGCCGAAACGCGCTTTGGCCTGAAAACGCCGGGTGGCATCGATCTCGTTTTGCAGATGCCGACGCGCGAGGTGAAAAGCGCCTTCCAGCCGGGGCGGCAGGTCTGGGCCGGATGGCCCGCCAACCAGGGTTTCTTTCTGTAAGTGCTTTGAACGTGCCTAGACGTGCTTGACACGAGCGACGCCGATAAAGGCGCGCCGCAAAAACCAGAGGAGAACGGCATGAGCGAAATATTGGCCAATGGCGGCATGTCCCGCCGCAGATTCACCCAGATGGCGGCGCTGCTTCTGTCCGCAAGCCCGATCGCACTTGGCGCGACACGCGGCTGGGCAGCGGAAGGCGAACTCGTCTTCGTCAACTGGGGCGGCGATGCCGGCCCGGCCTACGACAAGGCTTATGGGGCGCCCTTCAAGGAAGAAGCCGGGATCACGGTGAAGCAGGACGGTTCCGGCCCGACCGAAGGCGCTGTTGCCGCGCAGTTCGAGAGCGGCAAGCCCGCCTGGGATATCGTCGATATCGATCCCTTCTCGGCGCAGGCGCTCGGCAAGAAGGGCATGATGGAGCCGATCGATTATGCCGTCGTCGACAAGGCGAAGATGCGCGAAGGTTTTGGCTGGGAATTTGCGGCCTCGACGTATTTTTTCTCCTATATCATCGCCTATGACGCCTCGAAATTCGGCGACAAGGTGCCGACCGGCATGGCCGATTTCTTCGACGTCGAGAAATTCCCGGGCAAGCGCTCGCTCTACAAATGGGGTGCGGGTATGTGGGAAGCAGCGCTTCTGGCCGATGGCGTCGAGCCGGCGAAACTTTACCCGCTCGATCTCGAGCGCGCCCACAAGAAGATCGCCGCCTTCAAGGACAATGTCGTCTCCTACTGGGGCGGCGGTGCGGAAAGCCAGTCCGTTCTTCTGAATGGCGAAGCCTCGATGGCGCTGATCTGGTCGACCCGCGCCGGGCTGATAGAGAAGGATTCCGGCGGTTCGATCAAGTTCGTCTGGGACCAGGGCCTGATTTCGCCCGGCGCCATGGGCGTGATCAAGGGTAATCCGGGCGGCAAGGACGCGGCGATGAAGTTCATTGCCTCGGCGCAGGACCCGCAGAAGCAGGTCATCATGTTCGAAATGCTCGGCCAGGGCCCGGCCAACCCGGCCGCTGACGCGCTGCTGTCGCCCGAACAGGCCAAGCTCAATCCGGTTGATCCGGCCAATATGTCAAAGCAGATCGCGCTCGATATGGCTTGGTACGAGACCAATTACGGCCCGGCGCTGGACGAATATACGAAGATCATTTCGGCGTAAGCCGCGTTTTTTCTCTTCTCCCCAGCGGGGAGAAGTGCCGAGTGAAACGAGGCGATGAGGGGGCGGCGAATTCAGAGCTTGCCGCCCCCTCATCCGGCGCTGTGCGCCGCCTTCTCCCCGGAGGGGAGAAGAAGGAGCCTGCCGCCTCCATCGTATCAAGCCCGGAATCAAAGAAAGGAGAGCCGCCATGAAATCCGATAGGCTGAAACCGGCGCTCCTGCTTGGCCCTCTCGTGCTGTTTCTCGGCCTTGCCTATCTCGTGCCGTTTCTCGGTGTCATGCAGTGGAGCGTCACCCTGCCTGAACCTGGGTTCGGGCAATATGGCAAGGCGATCACCGAGCCGCTGATCCAATCGGTGTTTTTCCGGACCTTCCGCATCTGCCTGATCGTCACCGTCTGCGCGGTCGCTGCCGCCTATGCGATTGCCTACGTCTGGGTGCGTGGCACGCCGGCGCAGCGGCTGGTGACGGAGCTTTGCATCCTCATTCCCTTCTGGATTTCGGTGCTGACCCGCGCTTTCGGCTGGGTGGCGCTTCTGTCCAATCGCGGGCTGATCAATACGTGGCTGCAATCGGCCGGTATCATTTCAGAGCCGCTGACCATGGTGCGCAACGAGTTCGGCGTCGTGCTCGGCATGATGCATTTCCTCATCCCCTTCGCGGTGTTTCCGATCGCCTCGGCGATGCGCAGCCTTGACGAGCGCGTGTTCCTCGCCGCCCGCGGCATGGGTGCGTCGCGGCTCAGGATCTTCTGGTCGATCTTCGTGCCGATGACGCTGCCGGGTATTCTCGGCGCCGGGCTGATGGTCTTCGTTTTTGCGCTCGGCTTCTTCATCACGCCGGCGATCTTGGGTGGCGGTCGCAGCGTCATGGTCGCCGAGCTGATTTATCTGCGCCTGTTCCAAAGCCCGGACTGGGGACTGGGCGCTGCCATCAGCGTCATCCTCATGCTCATCGTCGGTGTGCTGTTGATCCTGATGTTGCGGCTGGTTCGGCCGAACAAGATGCTGGGTTGAGCCGATGTCGATGAAGCCCACACCCATTGCCGTTTTCTTCGCCTTCATGGTGGCGCTGTTCCTGCTTTTGCCGCTGATCGCCGTGGTGCCGGTCTCGTTCACCCCGGCACGCTTCCTGTCGATGCCAACAGATATCTGGTCGCTCCGGCATTATCACGCGCTCATCGACAATCCGGCGTGGTTGCAGAGCATCTGGCTCAGCCTGCGCATCGGTATCCTGAGTTCGGTGATCGCAACGCTGTTGGCGCTGATGTTCAGCCTCGGCATCTGGATGTTCCGCCCGTGGTTTGGCGGCGTGCTGTTCGGCTTCGTGCTCTTGCCGATGGTGGCGCCGCCGGTCGTTTCGGCGATCACGCTCTACTTCTTCCTGACGACGCTGTCCAAGGTCAACGATGTCGTCGCCTACGATACCTGGGTGGGTGTCGCCATCGCCCACGCGGTGATGATCGCGCCGTTTGCGGTTGTCATGGTCACCGTTGCCCTGGCTCAAGTGGACCGGCGGATCGATCTGGCGGCGCGCGGTTTCGGTGCCTCCGTCAGCCAAAGGGTGTTCAAGGTCATTTTGCCGAATATCAGGTTTGGCATCTTCACCGCCTTCTTCCTCTCCTTCGTGCTCTCATGGGAAGAGATCGGCGTGACGCTGTTCATCACCAGCGTCGATGCTGTGACCTTGCCGCGGATGATGTGGATGGGCCTGCGCGACAACATCGATCCGGCCATCGCGGCGATTTCGGTGATCCTGATCGTCACCGTCATCGCGGTCATTCTGGTAAAGACCGCAGTCACCCTTAAACTTTCCCGGAAAACCTGACGGCTGTGCGCCTTGGATATTGCGCGCCGGGCTACTATACAATTGTATAACAAGAAACAAAAAACAAGAGGAACTCCCCGCATGATCAGCACCGGCATGTATCTGACGAAACTGCTCACATCCTATGGCGTCGATACCGTCTTCGGCATTCCGGGTGTACATACGGTCGAGCTGTATCGCGGGTTGGCCGGCAGCGCGATCCGCCATGTGACGCCGCGCCATGAGCAGGGGGCGGGGTTCATGGCCGACGGTTATGCGCGGGCGACCGGCAAGCCGGGGGTCTGCTTCATCATCACAGGGCCGGGCATGACCAACATCGTCACAGCGATGGGCCAGGCCTATGGCGACAGCATTCCGATGCTGGTGATCTCGACGGTCAACGCCCATGGACGGATGGGATCGGGCGAGGGCTGGCTGCATGAGCTGCCGAACCAGCAGGCGCTGGTCAGCGGTGTTTCGGCCTTCAGCTGCACCGTCAACCGGCCGGAGGAGCTAGCGCCGGCCTTGGCACGGGCCTTTGCCATCTTCGACAGCGCCCGGCCGCGGCCGGTGCATATCGAGCTGCCGATCAATGTGATGCTCGCTTCGGCAGATCATCTGGCCGTGCCGGAAAAACCCCTCCGCCTGACGCGGCCGGCCGCAGACGCAAGCGCGTTGGCGGCAACGGCGGCGTTGCTGGATGGCGCAAAGGCACCGGTCATTCTCGCCGGCGGTGGCGCGATCGGTGCGGCGGTGCAGATCCGGGCGCTGGCGGAACGGCTCGACGCGCCTGTCGTCATGACCACCAATGGCCGGGGCATCCTGCCGCCGGGGCATACGCTGGCGGTCAATCTGTCGGCCAGCATGCCGGCCACGCGCGCACTGATCGAGGCCGCCGATGTGGTGCTCGGCATCGGCACGGAGCTTGGGCCGACCGATTACGACATGTACGAGGACGGGTTCTTTTCCATTCCCGGCACCTTCATCCGCATCGACATCGACCCGCTGCAACTGGTGCGGACACGCGCACCCGAGATCGGCATTGTCGGCGATGCGGCGGTATGTGTGACAACTTTGTTGGATTTGGTCTCAGTGGGGTCACGGGATGGTGCTGCACGGGCGGCGCTGGTCGAAACGCTCGTCCATCGTGACGTTCCGGCCGCCATGCTGGACGACCTCATCATTCTGGAAACGATCCGCGATACGCTGCCGGACGTGCTGATTGTCGGCGATTCCACCCAGCTGGTCTATGCCGGGAATATCGCTTATGTGGCGGACTCGCCCGGCTCCTATTTCAATTCGGCGACCGGTTACGGCACGCTTGGCTATGGGCTGCCGGCTGGCATCGGCGCCAAGATCGGCCAGCCGGAGCGGCCGGTGGTGGTGCTGGCGGGAGACGGCGGAGTGCAGTTTTCGCTGGCCGAGCTGGCCTCGGCGATGGAGGCGAAGGCGGCGGTTATCCTGATGCTGCACGACAATGGCGGTTATGGTGAAATCAAGTCCTATATGGTCGCCAAGAACATTCCGCCGCTCGGCGTCGACCTCCACACTCCCGATTTCATAGCCATCGGCCGGGCCTACGGCTGGCACGCGGAGCGGCTGGAAAGCTTCGAGGCCTTGAAACCGGCGCTGGAGGCGGCACGGGCGCGGGGCATGCCGACGATGCTGGTGTTCGGCGATGTTGTCAGGGCAGGGGCAGCGGCAGCGGCGGGCAGGAGGTAGGGGCGCGAGGCGTTTCCGAGAGAATTTACAAACAGCACGGCAAAGTAGTAATGGAGTTGGCGTTAAGCCACGATGAAATCTCGAGCGGCGATGTTTATCGCGAAAGAGAACGCCTATGCTGCTGACCGATACCACCGATGAGAAAATGATCTCCTCACGCGATGCATTGACGATCGCCTGTATTGTCAGGGTGAATCACGCCGGCGAGTTCGGCGCGATCCGGATATACTCGGCGCAAATATTCGTCTCCGGATGGCTGTGGCCGGATTGCATTCCGGCGCTGTCGGACATGCTGGAGGACGAACGGCGTCATTGCATACTCTTTCGAGATGCCATGCCGGCCCGGAAATCGCGGCCATGCCGCATCATGCGGTTCTGGAGTTATGGCGGCTGGATGCTGGGATTCCTGACGGCCCTTCTCGGGCGACAGGGCATATGGGCCTGCACAGCAGCTGTCGAAGCTGCGGTGCATCGGCATCTCGACGACCAACTGCATTTCCTCAAAGGACGCGATCCCGAATTGAGTGGTATCATCCTTTCCATTCGCGACGAGGAGATCGCGCATCTGCGGCACGCCGAGGAACGGCTGGTTTCCCGAAGTGTCACTTCCCGAGCGCTGAGGGCTGTCATTTCCATCGCCACGGATTGCCTGATCTGGCTATCGACCTGGGGAGATTCAACCCGGATGGCGTGGGCTCTGAAAGCTGAGGAGCGGTAACGTCACTCCCTCCGTCCTTGGCCCGTGGGAACCCAACATCTTGAAGTTGGCCACTCGATGTAATACCTTGATCAAAACATTCCTTACCGAGGTGCATGATTATGAGCGCAACTGTGACGACTAAGGGTCAGGTGACCATCCCGAAGCCGGTGCGGGACTTTCTCGGCATCGTGCCGGGAACACGGGTGGATTTTCAGCGCGCCACCGATGGCAGCGTGGTGTTGACGCGCGCCGACGACAAACGGCCTGCCAGCCGTTTCAGCAAACTACGCGGCCATGCCGGAAAAGGCTTGAGTACCGATGCCATCATGGCGCTGACGCGCGGTGACGAGTGACGCTGGTTGATACAAACATCCTGCTCGACGTGGTCACCGACGATCCGGACTGGGCGGACTGGTCGATCGAACAACTCGAGACCGCAGCACTGCGCGGCCCGCTGCTGATCAATGATATCGTCTATGGCGAACTGGCGGTGCGTTACGAGCGGATCGAGCGGCTGGAGACGTTTCTATCCGAGGCCGGGCTCGACATGGTCGCCATGCCACGTTCGGCGCTCTTTCTCGCAGGAAAGGTGTTCCAGAAGTATCGCAAAGCTGGCGGCTCGCGCTCCGGCGTCCTGCCAGATTTCTTCATCGGCGCGCATGCAGCAGTCGATCGCCTTGACCTGCTGACGAGGGATACCGCCCGCTACCGCACCTATTTCCCCACCGTGACACTGATTGCGCCGGATCGATAAGCTATCACCCGGCTGCAGCAATCAAATCATCCCGGCTTCCGGCGCGATCGGTTTTTCCTTCGGTTTGTAGCCGAAGGATCTGAGCGCTACGTAAAAGACCGGGGTCAGGAACAGGCCGAGGATGGTGACGCCGAGCATGCCGGAGAAGACGGCGGTGCCGAGCGACTGGCGCATTTCAGCGCCCGGACCTGTGGCGATCATCAGCGGCACGACGCCGAGGATGAAGGCAAAGGCAGTCATCAGGATCGGCCGCAGCCGAAGGCGGCTGGCCTCGATGGCGGCATTGACCGGGTTCATTCCGTCATCCTGCGCTTGCCGCGCGAACTCGACGATCAGGATGGCGTTCTTCGCCGCAAGGCCGATGAGGACGATCAGTCCGATCTGGGTCAGGATGTTGTTGTCCTGTCCCCTGAGATGAACGCCGATCAGCGCCGAAAGCACCGCCATCGGCACGACCAGGATGATCGCCAGCGGCAGGATCCAGCTTTCATACTGGGCTGACAGCGCCAGGAACACGAAGATCACCGAAAGGGCGAAGATGAAGATCGCGGTATTGCCGGTGTTGCGTTCCTGGAAGGCGAGGTCCGTCCACTCGAAGGACGTGCCGGGCGGCAGGATCTGTGCCGCGAGCGCCTCCATCTTGTCGAGCGCCGTGCCGGTCGAGACGCCCGGCGCCGGATTGCCCTGGAGCGGAACCGAGACATACATGTTGTAGCGCTGGACGAGTGCCGGTCCGGTCGTGTCCCTGATATCGACCAACGTTCCGAGCGGCACCAGCGCACCGGTGGCGGAGCGGACCTTCAAGGCGAGAATATCCTCCCGCTCCAGCCGG
>JAESFK010000163.1_pt1 | contig 51844 bp, 53 predicted proteins | sample 9269391 | NCBI WGS metagenome assembly JAESFK01 (sample SAMN14506231, study PRJNA617097) | algae metagenome | isolation source: Drouetiella hepatica UHER 2000/2452 and co-occurring heterotrophs from... | place: Slovakia: Slovak Paradise National Park, Hrabusice, Kosice Region | collected 2000-01-01
ATGCGGTGAGGCTGACGCACATACGCTCGAGTGGCCATTGTCGCTCGGCCGGAGACGCCTCTCCGTCCTGAACCGATAGGGAATGTTCCGATGCATTACATGCTCCTGTTCAACGAGACGGCCCAAGAGCTCGGCAAGCGGGCCGATCCGGCAAAAGCGGAGGCCTACTGGGGCGGCTGGACCGCCTACATGCAGGCCCTGGCGCAAAGCGGCGTGATGGTCAGCGGCAACGGCCTGCAGCCGCCCGATGTCAGCACCACGATCCGCGTCGAGAATGGCAGCCGCCACGTGGTCGACGGCCCGTTTGCCGATACCAAGGAGATCCTTGGCGGCTACGTGATCGTCGACGTCGCCGATCTCGACGCTGCGCTCGAATGGGCAGCGCGTGCGCCATGTGTGTCGGCGGGGTCCGTCGAGATCCGTCCCGTGCTGGCCCCTCCGGCCGGGTGATGGACGGGGAGCGCCGCGCCGCCGCCCGCGAAGCGGAGGCCGCGGCGCGATCCTCCTACGGCAAGCTCGTGGCGATTCTCGCGTCACGCACGCGCGACATCGCGGCCGCAGAGGACGCCCTGGCCGATGCCTTCGCCGCCGCGCTGGCACAGTGGCCCCGCGACGGTATCCCCGCCAATCCGGTCGGCTGGCTGATGACCGTCGCGCGCCGCAGCATCGGGCACGCGTCAGGGCGGCGCAGGACAGCCGAGGCGGCCGAGAGCACCCTCCGGATGCTGGATGACGAACGCGACGAAGCCAGGCCCGATTCCTTCGGGGACTCCCGACTGGCGCTGATGTTTGTCTGCGCCCACCCCGCAATCGATGGCGAGGCGCAGGCGCCGCTCATGCTGCAGACCATTCTCGGTCTCGATGCCGAGCGGATCGCGGCGAGCTTTCTCGTGTCCGGGGCCACGATGGGCCAACGGCTCGTGCGCGCCAAGCGCAAGATTCGCGATGCCGGGATTGCCTTCGCCATCCCCGATCCCGGCGAGGCGCCGGCGCGTATCGGTGCCGTGCTTTCCGCCATCTACGCCGCCTACGGCACCGCCTGGGAGGATGTGACCGGTGCCGACGGAAAGCTTCGAAACCTGGCGACCGAAGCGATCTGGCTCGGGCGGCTGCTCCGTCAGCTGCTGCCCGACGATCCCGAGGTGATGGGTCTGCTCTCGCTGATGCTGCACTGCCAGGCGCGCAGCGCCGCCCGCCGGTCCCCAGACGGCGCGTTCGTGCCGCTCGATGCGCAGGACATGACGCTGTGGTCGCGCAGCATGATCGCGGAGGCGGAGACCCACCTGCGGTCCGCCGCCGGCAAAGCCGCACCGGGTCGTTTCCAGACCGAAGCCGCGATCCAGTCGCTTCATGCCCACCAACGCATGACCGGACAGCGCTTCGCCGAGCCGCTCGTACGTCTCTACGACGCTCTGGCCCGGTTTGCGCCGACGACCGGTGTGCTGGTCGCCCGCGCGGTCGCCCATGCCGAAAATGGCAATACCGCCGCCGCGCTGGCGCAACTCGACCAGATTCCCAACGCAGCCTCCTATCAGCCATTCTGGGCAGCGCGCGCCCGCGTCTCGTGGCTGTCGGGCGACGAGGAAGCGGCCTGGGCATCGGCAAGAACAGCAGCGGGCCTGAGCAACGACTCCGGCGTCAGGGCCTTTCTGCTCGCCGGCGGATTTCGTGGACGGGGTCGCTGAACAGTCGGCGGCGACGCGCCAGTTGACCCCCGATGACGGCGGTGAAGTCACACGTCACCTGGTGCGGGCTGTCTTCGGAAAGCTGAAGCGTGTGACGGGCGGGGCGGGGCGCGACGCCGCTTGCCCATCGTTTCTCTCCCTTGCTAGAGCCGTTCCAGCGCCATGTCGCGCAGGCGGGCGCGCTGGATCTTGAAACCGTTGGGCGACGGCGTCTTGGGAAAGTCGTCGATTGCGAAGACCCGCATCGGCACCTTGTAGTTGGCGAGGCCGTGCCGGCAGTGGGCGATGGCCGCAGCCTCGTCGAGCGCCGCGCCGGGGGCGAGGATCACGAACGCGACGGCGCGGACGCCGTCGGGGCGCGGCACGGCAATGGCCTGGCAACCGGCGATTCCGGGCAGCTTCTGCAGGTGGGTCTCGATCTCGAGCGGATTCACAAGAAATCCCGAGAGCCGCAGCACGTCGCCCATGCGGCTGAGGAAGGTGAAGCCACCATGCCCGTCGAGCTCCGCGAGATCGCCGGTGCGGACATAGCCGTCGGCGGTCACGGTCTGCGCGGTCGCCGCATCGTTTCCGTAGTAGCCGGCCATCAGCGACGGGCCGGCGCACTCGAGCGCGCCGGGCTGGCCGACGCCCAGCAGTTCGCCGGTCTCCGGGTCGCGGACGCGAACGTGACCAAGAGGCGAGGTCGGAACGCCGCCGCCCTTCTTGCGGCGCGCCACCTCGGACTCGATGGGCTGCATCGCATAGAGCGCCTGCACCTCGCTCATTCCATAGAGTCCGCAGAGCCTGAGGCCGCGTTGCTCCGCGCTTTCCGCAATGTGGTCGAGCGCGGCATTGAAGGCGGCGTAGCCGGCCCATTTCACCGACGGGAAGGGGAGGTCGCCCGGCACCGCGTCGAGCAGGCGAGCGAACAGGTCGTCGCTGCCGAACAGGGTGGTCGGGCGATGATGTGCGATCAGCCGCGCGATCTCGTCGATCTCGTAGGACTCGACCAGCACGCAGGGCCTTCCGGCGGCCAACGTCGCCATCGTCTGGTCGAAGCCGTAGACGCCGCACAAAGGCAGGATCGAGAGCGACAGCGTGCCGGGCGCCGTGAAGCCGAAGGCGCGCGCGACCTGCTGGGCGTGGCCGGCGATGGCGCCCTGGCGATGCAGCACGAACTTGGGCGCGCTGGTCGTTCCTGAGGTCGTGAAGATGTTGCAGGGCGCGCTTGCCTTCGCGTTGTTGAGGCCGAGCCGCGGCCGCGACAGCAGGCGCTCGAAGGGTACACGACGCAGCCGTTCAATGGCGGACGCGACCGAGGCCGGCTCGTCACCCACAGTGACGATGGCCGAGAGCCTGTCGAGTGCCTCGGGCTCGATGTCGGCCAGGATCGACAGGAAATCGATGCGCCGGAATCCGGGCGCGCAGGCCAGCACCTTGGCGCCTGACCGGCCCACGATGTCGGCGACCTCGACCGCGCGATAGCGCGTGTTCACCGCGACCGCGATGGCGCCGAGGCGTATGCAGGCGAGATAGAGGATCGGATAGGCCGGCACGTTGGGCAGCCACAACGCCACCCGGTCGCCCGGACCGATGCCCAGGTCCGCAAGGCCCTGCGCCGCGCGTCTTGCGCTCTCGGTCAGTTCGAGAAAGGAGATTGTCCGGTCGCCATGAAGGAGGGCCGGTGCGTCGGGCGTCTGTGCGGCGATGTCAGCGATCATCGTCCAGACATCGGCGGCGGGTTGGGCAAGAGGCATGGCGCGCGGAGACTACCCGAAAACAGTCTCTTCTCAAGCCGGCCGCTTGCGCACCAGCAGCCTCGCCAGGGTGGGTATCACGATCAGCGCGATCATCGTTGCCGCGAGCGTGCCGGCGATCGGGCGGTCGAAGAAAGCCAGCGGATTGCCGTCGGACTTGATCATCGAGGTGATGAAGTGCTCTTCCAACAGCGTGCCCAGCACCATGCCGAGGATCGCCGGAGCGACGGGAATGCCGTTCTCCTCCATCAGCCAGGCGAGGATGCCGAAGCCGAGCATCATCAAGACGCCGACGACGGAATTGTTGATTGCGAACGCGCCGAGAATGCAAAACACCAGGATGCAGGGCAGCAGCGCCTTGCGCGGCAGGCGCAGCACCTGCTTGAAGCTCTTGATCGCGGCCCAGCCGAACGGCAGCATCAGCAGGTTGGCCACGATGAACAGCAGGAAGACGGCGTAGACGCTGGCGGCATTGTTCACGAAGAGCGTGGGGCCCGGGTTCAGGTTCTTCATGTAGAGGACGCCGATCACGATGGCCGTGATCGAGTCGCCCGGGATGCCGAACACCATGGCCGGGATCCAGGCCCCGGCCAGCGCGCTGTTGTTGGAGGCCCCCGATTCGACGATGCCCTCGATATGCCCGGTGCCGAACTTCTCCGGCTCCTTCGAGAATTTCTTGCTCATCGCGTACGACATCCACGCGGCGATGTCGGCGCCGGCGCCGGGCAGGGCGCCGACCAGCGTGCCGAGCACGCTGCCGCGCAGGGTCTGCAGCGGATACTTCTTCAGAAGTCCCCACATGCCCCTGAAGACGTTGCCGATCGCGGTCTGGGCCGTCTCAAGCGGGGCAGCCACGGAGATCGACGACCGCATCACCTCCGATACGGCGAACATGCCGACCATGATCGGGATCAGCTCGGCACCGCCCATCAGCTCGGGCAGACCGAACGTGAAGCGGGGATGCCCGGCCGGATTGTCGAGGCCGACTGTTGCGACCAGCAGGCCGATCAGGAGCGAGATCACGCCCTTCAGCTTGTCGCCCGACGCGATGAAGACGGCGCAGGAAAGGCCGAGGAGGGTGAGCCAGAAATACTCGAAAGAGCTGAAGCGCAGCGCGAACTCGGCAAGGAGCGGCGCGCAGAGGATGAGGATGAACGTGCCGAACAGGCCACCGATGACGGAGAACACCAGGCCGGCGCCGAGCGCCAGTTCGCCCTGTCCCTTCTTGGTCAGCGCATAGGCCTCGTCGGTATAGGCGGCCGATGCGGGGGTACCGGGCATGCGCAGCAGGCAGCTCGGGATGTCGCCGGCGAAGATCGCCATCGCGGTCGCCGTCACCATCGCCGCGATGGCCGGGATCGGCGGCATGAAGAAGGTCGCGGGGACCAGCAGCGCCGTCGCCATCGTGGCGGTGAGCCCCGGGATGGCGCCGACGAACAGGCCGAAAAGAGCCGAGCCCGCAACCACCCAGAGGACATAGGGATCGAAGACGAGATCGAACGCCTGCGACAGGATTTCAGGGGTCATGACGGGAAGACCACCTTCTCGAGCAGCCCCCAGGGCAGGGGCACGCGCAGGACCTTGTAGAAGGCGAGATGCATGAGCGCCGGAAAGCCGATGGCGAGCGCGACCGCCGGCAGCAGGCGCACGCCGAACAGCAGTAGCCAGCCGAGCATTGTGACCGACGCCGCGATGTGGAAGCCGAGGAAGTTGCTGGTCAGAACGTAGAAGAGGAGGCCGGCGGGGACGCTCAGGAAGCGGAGGACGACGATGGGATCCCGTGTCCATTCGTCGAAGGCGATCGTGCGACCGCCTCCGCCCGCCTGGCGCAGCCCGCGCACCGAAAGAAGGATCCCGCACACCACCAGGCCCGCGGCGATGACCCCAGGGAAGAGCGCCGCGCCGAATTTCTGGCCGGGAATGACCGGAAAGGTCCGGACGTGCCAGAGCACAATCGCGCCCAGGAGAGCGAACAGCGCTCCCAGGACCGTGTCACCGATCTTCATCGCATCACTTGACGATGCCGACGGCCTTCATCACCGCGCCGAGGTCGTTGCTCGACTTCTCCATGAAGGCGGCGAACTCGACCGGCGGCATCCACGTCACGCCGAAGCCGCGCTGCTTCATGAAGTCGTTGAACTCGGCGCTCTTGTGCACCTTCTCCAGCGCCGCGAGCAACCTGTCGGAGACGTCCTTGGGCAGGCCTTTCGGCGCCACGATCCCGCGCCAGGCCGCCAGTGTCCAGTCGCTGCCGGTCGCTGCCTTCAGCGTCGGGATGTTGGGGTAGAGCGCGGCCGGCTTGGCATCCATGACGGCGAGGCTGCGCACCTTGCCGGCGTCGATGAGCGAACGCGCCTCGGGCAGAGAACATGGCACGATCTCGATGCCGCCGGCGACGAGATCCTGCAGGCCGGGGGCTGCGCCGTTCGACGGCACCCAGGGCGACGCCGTGGGATCGACGGCCAGCGAGCGCAGCATGCCGGCGATCGCGAGGTGCCAGATGCCGCCCTGGCCTGTACCGCTCGACTTCAGTTTGCCGGGATTGGCCTTGATCGCGTCGACCAGATCCTTGGCGGACTTGTATGGCGAGTCGGCGCGCACCTGCAGGCCGGCGGGATCGGCGTTTACCAGCGCGATCGGCGTGTAGGACGATCCCTTGAGCGCGGTCAGACCCTGCCAGTGCATCATGCCGATCTCGACCGTGGCCATGCCGATCGTGTAGCCGTCGGGTGCGGCGCTCGCGATCGCCTGGTGGCCGACGACACCCGACCCGCCGGTCCGGTTGACGACGTTGACCGGTTGCTTGAGCTCCTTCTCGAGCAGGCTGCCGATGATGCGCGCCGTGGCGTCGGTGCCCCCGCCTGCCCCCCAGGGCACGATCAGCGTGATCGGGCGCTCCGGCCAGGCTGCTTGGGCGGTGCCCGCGGCGGCGAGCGTGAAACCCGCCGCGAGTCCCGCGAGATGGCGTCGCTTGATGGCCGTCATGTGCTTCACTCCCGGATTGCGTTTCGCTTTGCGTGCGAAACTTGTCAGACTATTTCCCGAGCATGGCACGGCTCGGGAGTGCGATGCTAGACCCGTTCGCGGGATCGAGATCGTTCGCCGTGTGGCACAGTGCTTGCGGCAGTTCGGGCGGACGTCAAGGAAGGGGTAATGAACCATGTTCCGTCGAAGCCTGTTTGCCGCTCCGCTCATTCTTGCCGCCTCGTCGGCGCGCGCCCAGCAATGGGTGCCCAAGCAGCCGATCAAGATCCTGGTGGGCTACGCGCCCGGCGGCACCGCCGACATGGCGGCGCGCATTGCGGCGGAGACCCTCCAGCGGCAGCACGGCTACACGGTGATCGTCGACAACAAGACCGGTGCCGGCGGCTTCATTGCGCTCAAGGCCGTGGCCCAGGCGCCGGCCGATGGCTACACGGTGGGCATCGGCATCATGGGCCAGCTCGCGGTCGGCCCCGTGGTGCCGGGCTCGCAGATCCCGCTCGACCTCGACAAGGAGCTGACGCCGATCTGCAATCTGGTCGGCGTGCCGATGGCGCTGATCGTGCGCATGGATGCCCCTTTCAAGACGATCCCGGAGTTCGTTGCCTATGCAAAGGCCAATCCCGGCAAGGTGAGCTATGCCTCGACAGGTCTCGGCTCGACCAACCAGCTCGGCGCCGAATTCCTGGCGGCCGAAGCGGGGGGCCTGAAGCTGATCCACGTTCCCTATCGCGGCGGCGCGCCGGCCATCGCCGACGTGGCGGCCGGCAATGTCGACATGTTCTTCGGCAATGTCTCCGAGCTGATCGGCCAGGCGCGCGGCGGCAAGGTCCGGGTGCTCGCACTCGCGTCCGCGAAGCCGTCGGCGCTGGCGCCCGAACTGCCGCTGCTCACGAAGGACATTCCCGCCCTCGACATCAACAACTGGTTCGGCCTGGTGGGACCGGCGGCCCTGCCGGCCGACATCAAGGCGGCGCTCGCCAAGCTGTTCATCGCGGCGATCGCGGACCCGAAGAATGCAGAAACGCTGGCCAAGCAGGGGCTCGAGCCGATCGATCAGGGACCCGATGCGTTCGCCGCCTACATCGCCAAGGACCGCGAGCGCTGGGCGAGGGTCGCCAAGCAGGGCAATGTGAAGGCCCAATAGCAAAGGACCTGTAATGAGTGCGCCGCTTTCCCTCGGGATCGACATCGGGGGAACTTTCACCGACCTCGTCATCCATGATCCGCGCACCGGGCGGGCCGTCATCTGGAAGGAAAGCACGACACCGGACGATCCGGCCCGCGGCGCACTCGAAGGCACGCGGCGCGTGCTGGAGAAGGCGGGCGCGAAGGCCCAGGAGATCGGCCGCGTCGTCCATGCCACCACGCTGTTCACCAACGCTCTGATCGAGCGCAAGGGCGCGAAGACGGGCCTGCTCACCACGGCCGGCTTCGGCGACGTGCTGGAGATCGCGCGCGAGCGCAAATACGAGCTCTACGATCTCTTCATCGAGATGCCGAAGCCGCTGGTGCAACGCGCCTGGCGCCGCGAGGCGAAGGAACGGCTGGGACCGGACGGCAGCGTCGAGATCGCGCTGGATGTCGATGCGGCGCTCGCCGAAGTGGCCGACCTCGTGGCGCTGGGCGTCGAAAGCCTTGCGATCTGCTTCCTGCATTCCTATGCCAATGCCGCGCACGAACGGCAGATCGGCGCGGCGGTGGCCGAGCGCTTCCAGAACCTGTCGATTTCGCTGTCGTCGGACATCGCGCCGGAGATCCGCGAGTACCTGCGGGCCAGCACGACCGTGGCCAACGCCTATGTGCGGCCGCTGGCCGAGATCTATCTCGAGCGGCTGGAGCAGGCGCTGCGCGCCGAGGGCATTCCGGGCGGGCTGTTCCTCATGCTCTCCAATGGCGGTCTCACCCATGTCAGCGAAGCCAAGCGGGCGCCGGTCCAGCTGCTGGAGAGCGGCCCCGCCGCTGGCGCGCTGGCCGGCGCCTGGTTCGGCCGCAATGCCGGGCTGGAGCGCGTGCTGGCCTTCGACATGGGCGGCACGACCGCCAAGCTGGCCTTGGTCGACGACGGCGAGCCGCTGGTCGCCTGGGGCTTCGAGGCGGCGCGCGAGAAGCGCTTCCTGCGCGGTTCGGGCCTGCCGATCCAGATCGCCACGGTCGAACTGATCGAGATCGGCGCCGGCGGCGGTTCGATCGCGCACAGGAGCGATCTGGGCACACTCAATGTCGGCCCGGAGAGCAGCGGTGCCCAGCCCGGACCGGCCTGCTACGGCCGCGGCGGCACCGAGGCCACGGTGACGGACGCCGACCTGACTCTGGGCTATCTCAACGCGGACTTCTTCCTGGGCGGCGCGATGAAGATCGACTCCGTGGCGACCAGCGCCGCCTTCGGCAGGCTTGCCGGCGCGTTGGGCGTCGAGCCGGGACGCGCCGCCTTCGGTGTGCATGACGTCGTGAACGAGAACATGGCCGGCGCGGCGAGGGTCGCCATCGCCGAGCGCGGCCGCGTGCCCTCCGAATATGCTCTGCTCGCAACGGGTGGAGCGGGGCCGGTCCATGCCTGGCACGTGGCGCGCAAGCTGGGCGTCAGCCGCGTCGTCTGTCCGCCGGGCGCGGGGGCGGGCAGCACGATCGGCATGCTGATGGCCCCGGCGCGCGTCGATCGTGTCACGAGTTTCACGACGCCCCTGGCGGGGGCAGATCTTGCCGCGGCCGGACGCATCTTCGCCGGTCTCGAGAAGGAATCGCTCGACGTGCTGCGCCTGACCGGCGCCGACATCGAGGGCCGCACCGTCCGTCATCTCGCCGACATGCGCTACATCGGCCAGGGCAGCGAGATCACCGTCGTCCTGCCGCAGTCCCTCGGCGAGGCCGAGGTGAAGAGCGCGTTCGAAGCGGCCTACAAGGCGCTGTTCGCGCGCACGCCGCCGGGCGCGGCGATCCAGTTCGTGGCGCTGCGCCTCTCGGTCAGCGCGCCGATGCCGGGCACCGGCGGCAAGCTCGAATTGCCGCGCCACGCTTCGGCTGGCGCGCTCAAGGGCACGCGGCCCGTGTTCTTCCCCGACGAAGGCAGGACGCTGCCGACCCGCGTGTGGGATCGCTACGCCCTCGAACCGGGTGTGAGCATCGACGGCCCCGCCGTGTTCGAGGAAAACGAAAGCACCTTCATCGTCGGGCCGAATGCCAAGGCCCGGCTGCTGCCCGACGGCTCCATCCTGGCGGAGGCGAACTGATGTCGCGCACCTTCGATGCCATTGAACTGGAATTGCTGTGGCGGCGCCTGATCTCGCTGGTCGACGAGGCGGCGGCGGCCATGGTGCGCACCTCCTTCTCCACTCTGGTGCGCGAGAGCTACGACTTCTCCTGCGTCGTGACCGACGCTGCGGGCCAGTCGCTGGTGCAGGCGAGCGAGAGCATCCCGAGCTTCATCGGCACCCTGCCCGAGACGGTGAAGCACTTCCTGCGCTTCTTCCCGGAAGATCAGCTCTCGCCCGGCGACGTGCTGATCACCAACGACATCTGGCTGGGCACCGGCCATCTGCCCGACGTCACCCTGGCCAAGCCGATCTTCCGCAACGGCAAGCTGATCGCCTTCAGCGCCACCACCGCGCATGTGCCCGACATCGGCGGCAAGATCCGCAGCCCCGAGCCGCGCGAGGTCTTCGAGGAGGGGCTGCAGATCCCGCCGATGAAGATGATGGCGGCGGGGAAGACCGACGAAACGCTGGTCGCGCTGATCCGCAAGAACGTGCGCACGCCCGACCAGACCATGGGCGATCTCTATGCGCAGATCGTGGCGCTGGATCTCATGGAAGACCGGCTGCTGGTGCTGATGGAGAGTTACGGCCTGCCCGATCTCACCGATCTGGCGCGCGAGATCCAGGGTCGCTGCGAGGCGGCGATGCGGGCCGCGATCCGCGAGCTGCCCGACGGCACCTATCGCAGCGAGCTCAAGACCGACGGCATCATGGACAGGCCCATCACCATCCGGATGGCGCTCACCATCAAGGGCGACGAGATCCTGATCGACTTTGCCGGCACCGACGCCCAGGTCGATCGGGCGATCAACTGCGCCATGTGCTACACGAACGCGATGTGCATGTATGGAGTGAAGGTCTGCACCAACTCCAACCTGCCCAACAACGAAGGCGCCTGGCGCCCGATCACGCTCACCGCGCCGCCGGGCTGTATCGTCAATCCGCAATTCCCCGCGCCGGGCGGCTCGCGCATGCTGATCGGCCACTACATCCCGATGCTGGTGTTCGGCTGCCTGGGCCAGATCGTGCCGGAAAGGGTGATGGCGGCCTGCGGCTCACCGATGTGGGGCATGAACCAGTCGGGCGTGCGCGACGATGGCAAGGGGGGCGGCAAGCCCTACGCCAACATGTTCTTCTACAATGGCGGCATGGGCGGCAACACGCAGCGCGACGGCGTGACGTGTCTCTCGTGGCCGTCGAACGTCAGTTCGACCTCGATCGAGATCAGCGAGCACATCGCGCCGCTGCGCTTCCATCACAAGAAGCTGCGTCCCGATTCCGGCGGCGCCGGCCGTCATCGCGGCGGTCTGGGCCAGGAGATCCTGATCGAGAGCCGCAGCGAGACGCCGATCGCCGTTTCCTTCCTCGCCGAGCGCACGATCTTTCCCGCCTTCGGCATCGAGGGCGGCAGGGATGGCGCACCGGGTGAACTGCGCATCAACGGCGAGAAGACCGATCCCAAGAAGCAGTATGTGTTGAACAAGGGCGATACGGTCTCCCTGGGCACGCCGGGCGGCGGCGGCCATGGCGATCCGAAACTGCGCGCGGCGGCTGCGCTCGCCGCCGACGTGGCTGCGGGCTACGTCACCGCGCTTTCGGACTATCAGGGCGGCGACTGAGCGAACCTCGATCGGGAAACCGATGGCGTATCTGCCGGAAGGCGGGATAACGTGCGCGCCGCTTCGATGACCGCTGAGGAAACGCCATGAAGATCGCCTATTCCGCCGCCAGCCCCTATGTCCGCAAGGTGTTGGCCTGCGCCATCGCGCGCGGGCTCAACGACAAGATCGAGCGCTGGAAGGTGGGTACGACCGATCCGGCACTGCTGCCGGTCAATCCGCTTTCCAAGGTGCCGAGCCTGATCACCGACGACGGCATGTCGCTCTACGATAGTCCGGTGATCTGCGAGTATCTCGACAGTCTCGGCAGCACGCCCAAGCTGTTTCCCGCGCCCGGCCCGGCGCGCTGGAAGGCGCTCACCCAGCAGGCGCTGGGCGACGGCATTCTCGACGCCACCCAGCCGCGCCGCCGCGAAATCGCGCTCCCGCAGGACGAGGGTCGCCAAAGCTACATCGCCCTGCAGCAGGGCAAGGTCACGCGCTCGCTCGACCTGCTGGAGAAGGAAGCGCCGTCGCTCGGCATGCTGACCACGATCGGCGAGATCACGATCGGCTGCGCGCTGGGCTATCTCGACTTCCGCTACGCCAACGAGCCGTGGCGCCCGGGCCACCCAGCGCTCGAAGCCTGGTACGACAAGGTCGTGAAGCTGCCGCCGCTTGCGGAGACGATGCCGGTGGGGTGAGACTGTCGCTCGTTGGTGCTCTTCAAGGAAACTGAAGGGAGATCGATGAGCGATATCGACACCAAGCCGCAGGCGGTCGAGCGGACCAAGACCAAGCAGCCGCCGCTCTACAAGGTGATCCTCCTGAACGACGACTACACGCCGCGCGAGTTCGTGGTCGTCGTTCTGAAGGCCGTCTTCCGCATGACCGAGGAACAGTCCTACGTCGTGATGATGACGGCCCATCAGCGCGGCGCCTGCGTCGTGGCCACCTACACCCGCGACATTGCCGAATCCAAGGCCAGCGAGGCCAACGACATGGCCCGCGGTGCGGGCCATCCCCTGGAGTTCAGCACGGAGCCCGAGGAGTAGGGCGCCAACGCGGATCCGGCCCCTTTTCGCAAGCCTTTGCGATCATTGGAGAATCCGGCAAATCAGGGCAAAAGCGTCGAAGAAACTTCGGTGGAAAATCAATGGGTTGACGGGAGCGGCTGCGGTCCGTATTTTCCGCCCGCTTTCGGAATTCACCCCGGCCCGGCCGGGGCTTTTTGTTGAGTTAGGGCCATGAAGATCCGTCATTCTCTCAAGTCGGTGAAGCTCCGTCACAAGGACTGCCGCATCGTGCGCCGCAAGGGCCGCGTCTACGTGATCAACAAGACCAACCCGCGCTTCAAGGCCCGCCAGGGCTGAGACGGCGTCAGCGTCTTGCTGAAAAAGCGGCGGGAGCTTCGGCTTCCGCCGCTTTTTCATTTGGCGTATGAGCGAAGCATGGAGATGCCGCCGCTCGATCCCGCCATTCTCGCCCGCCGGTCGGAGATCGTCGCCGCGCTGCGCGCCATCGTTCAGGGCGAGGGCGTCATCGACGATCTCGACGGCATGCGTCCCTACGAATGCGATGCGCTGTCGGCCTACCGGCAGATGCCGCTGGTCGTGGTGCTGCCCGAGACGGTGGCCCAGGTGGCCGCCATCCTCCGCTACTGCCAGGACAACAAGGTGAAGGTCGTGCCGCGCGGCGGCGGCACCTCGCTGTCCGGCGGGTCGATGCCGGTGGGCGACGCGATCCTGCTGGCCATGGGCAAGTTCAACCGCGTGCTCGAGATCGACTACGCCAATCGCTGCGCCCGCGTGCAGCCGGGCGTCACCAACCTCGGTGTCACCAAGGCGGTCGAGCATGAAGGCTTCTACTACGCGCCCGATCCCAGCTCGCAGATCGCCTGCTCGATCGGGGGCAACGTCGCGGAGAATTCCGGCGGCGTTCACTGCCTGAAGTACGGGCTCACGACCAACAACCTGCTCGGCATCGAGATGGTACTGATGAACGGCGAAGTCGTCCGGCTGGGCGGCAAGCATCTCGATTCGGAGGGATACGACCTCCTCGGCCTGATGACCGGCTCGGAAGGCCTGCTGGGAGTCGTCACCGAGGTGACGGTGCGGCTGCTGCGCAAGCCCTCGACCGCGCGGGCCGTGCTGCTGGGCTTTCCGACCGAGGCGGGAGCCGCCGACTGCGTCGCCGCCGTTATCGCCTCGGGCATCATCCCCGGCGGCATGGAGATGATGGACAAAGAGGCGACCAAGTGCGCTGAGGCCTATGTCGGGGCGGGCTATCCGCTCGATGCCGAAGGGCTGCTGATCGTCGAGCTCGACGGGCCTCCGGTCGAGGTCGACTACCTGGTCGAGCGCGTCGCCGAAATCGCCAGGGGCCGCGGCGCCACGACCATCCGGGTCAGCAACGACGAGCAGGAGCGGGTGCTGTTCTGGGCCGGCCGCAAGGCGGCGTTCCCCGCCGTCGGCCAGATCTCGCCCGATTACATGTGCCTGGACGGCTCGGTGCCGCGCGGAAAACTGGTCGAAGTGCTGGCCGAGATGCGCGTCCTGTCGAAGCAGTATGGCTTGCGGGTCGTGAACGTCTTCCATGCTGGCGACGGCAACCTCCACCCGCTGATCCTGTTCGACGCCAACGATCCCGGCGAGCTGCGGCGCTGCGAGGAATTGGGCGCCGACATCCTGCGGCTCTGCGTGCGGGTCGGGGGCGTGCTGACGGGCGAACATGGCGTCGGCATCGAGAAGCGCGACCTGATGGGCGTGCAGTTCACCGAGATCGATCTCGACCAGCAGATGCGCGTGAAATGCGCCTTCGATCCCGACCACCTGCTCAATCCGGGCAAGGTGTTCCCCAAGCTGCGCCGCTGCGCCGAGCTCGGCCGGCTGGTCGTGACCCAGAACAACCTCCCGTTCCCCGACATCCCGCGGTTCTAAGACAACGATGGCAGCCTCTTCTTTTCATGTTCCTCTCCGCCCGCGCGTAGCGTGGGGGGAGAGGCTAGGTGAGGTGGGTCATGCGGCGCGCCAACGCGATGGCCGGCCCGCGTGGCAACGCCCACCTCACCCTCCCATTGCTTCGCAATGGGCCCCTCCCTCTCCCCCCACGCTGCGCGTGGGCGGAGAGGGCCTATGAGCCAGACGATCAAGCCACGCGATGCCAACGAACTGCGGCAGGCGGTGGAGTGGGCGCTTGGCGAGGGCTTCACGCTCGACGTGCGCGGCGAGGGCAGCAAGCTCGCGCTCGGCAAGCCGCTGCACTGTGCCCAGGTGCTCGATCTGTCGGGCATCTCCGGCATCGTCGACTATGCGCCGGAAGAGCTGGTCGTCACCCTGCGCGCCGGCACGCCGATGCGCGAGGTCGAGGCGCTGCTGGCCCAGCGCAACCAGATGCTGGCCTTCGAGCCACCCGACCTCGGCCCTCTGCTCGGCCTGGCGCCGGGGCGGGGGACACTGGTCGGCGCGGTCATGGGCAATCTCGCGGGCTCGCGCCGCCTCTCCGCCGGTGCGGCGCGCGATCACCTGCTGGGCTTCAGCGGCGTCAACGGGCGCGGCGAGGCCTTCAAGTCGGGCGGCCGGGTGATGAAGAACGTCACCGGCTACGATCTCTCCAAGGTGCTCGCCGGTTCGTGGGGCACGCTTGCCGTCCTCGACGAAGTCTCGGTCAAGGTGCTGCCGGCGCCGGACCAGACGTCGACGTTGCTGCTGCTGGGCCTCGACGATACGTCAGCCGTGCGGGCGATGTGCGCGGCGATGGGCAGCCCGCACGAAGTCTCCGGTGCCGCGCACCTGCCAGGCAAGACCGCGCTGCGCCTCGAAGGCGTGGCGCCCTCGGTCGAGGCCCGCCTCAAGGGCCTGCGCGAGCTGATGGCCGACGCCGGCGCGAAGATGGAGGAACTGGGCACCCTTGAAAGTCGCGGTTTCTGGCGCGAGGTCCGCGATGTCGCTCCCTTGAACGCCGGTCCCGACGAAATCGTCTGGAAGATTTCCTGCCCGCCGACCGAAGGCCCGGCGATCCTGGCGCGCATCAAGGCGCAACGTCCGGAGGCACGAGCCTTCTACGATTGGTCGGGCGGCCTGATCTGGCTGGCGCTGCCGCCGTCGGACGACGCCGACCACACGATCGTTCGCGAGGCGCTTGGCGCGACCGGCGGTCATGCGACGCTGATCCGCGCGCTCGAGGCTGTGCGCGCGGCCGTCCCCGTGTTCCAGCCGCAGTCCGCGGCGCTCGTGGCACTGGCGGCGCGGGTAAAGGAAAGTTTCGACCCCAAGGGTCTCTTCAATCCGGGCCGGATGGGCTGACGTGCAAACCAACTTCACCCTGGCCCAGCTTGCCGACCCCGAGAATGCGCGCAGCGAACAGATCCTGCGCAAGTGCGTGCATTGCGGGTTCTGCACCGCCACCTGTCCGACCTTCGTGCTGCTGGGCGACGAACGCGACAGCCCGCGCGGCCGCATCTATCTCATCAAGGCGATGCTGGAGGGCGACCGCGCTCCGACCATGCAGGAGGTCCGGCACGTCGACCGCTGCCTGTCCTGCCTGTCCTGCATGACGACCTGCCCGTCGGGTGTGAACTACATGCACCTGGTCGATCACGGCCGGCACCACATCGAGGAGACCTATACGCGGTCGCCGGCCGATCGCTTCATGCGCGGGCTGCTGGCCTGGCTGATGCCGCGCCCCACGGCCTTCCGCTGGGCCATGGTGCTGGGGCGCCTCGCCAAGCCGTTGGCGGCCCTGTTGCCGGCCACCAGCAGCGATCCGGGGGGCGCCACCTTCCTGCGCCGCCTGCGCGCCATGCTGGAGGCGGTGCCCGATCGCGTGCCGACGCCGTCGCCGGTCGACCGGCCGCAGACCTTCCCGGCGAAAGGCCTGCGCCGCCGGCGCGTGGCGCTGATGCCGGGCTGCGGCCAGCAGGTGCTGGCGCCCGAGGTCAACGAGGCGACGGTACGGCTGCTGACGCGCCACGACATCGAGGTGGTGAACGTCGCGGGCTCGGGCTGCTGCGGCTCCTCGGTGCTGCATGTCGGGCGCAACGAGCAGGCGATCGCGCTGGCCAAGGCCAACATCACCGCCTGGCTGCGCGAGATCGACGGCGCGGGACTCGATGCCATCGTGATCAACGCCTCGGGCTGCGGCACCACGGTCAAGGACTACGGCAACATGCTGGCCGACGAGCCGGAATGGCACGAGAAGGCGCTGCAGGTCGCGAAGCTCGCCAGGGACGTCAGCGAGGTCATGCTCGGTATCGGTCTCGTGAACGTCGAGCCCAAGGGCCTGACCGTGGCCTATCATTCGGCCTGCTCGATGCAGCACGGCCAGAAGGTGATCGAGCAGCCCAAGCGGCTGCTGCGCGACGCCGGCTTCGTCGTGAAGGACGTGCCTGAGGGCCATCTCTGCTGCGGCTGGGCCGGTACTTATCAGGTACTGCAGCCCGACCTGTCGCGCCGCCTACGCGACCGCAAGGTGGCCAACATCGAGAGCCTGAAGCCCGACGTGATCGCGGCCGGCAACTTCGGGTGCATCGGCAACATCGCCGCGGGCACCGGCATACCGATCGCCCATACGGTCGAATTGCTCGACTGGGCGACGGGCGGCCCGAGACCTGGCGCGCTGGGCTGAGGAATCTTCGGCGATCTTGAAAGCGAAAGGTCCTTCGCTGCGCTCAGGATGACACTGTTGTTGAAAATTGCGCGGTGCGCCTCTTCAGTAGAAGGTGTCATCCTGAGCGCAGCGAAGGACCTTTGATCATCCTATGACCATTCTTCGCGCTTGCCTTGTCGCCCTTCTCGGACTGATGCTCGGGGCCAACGTACAGGCGCAGAACGCCGGGAGCGGCACCGTGCTCGATACCCTGTTCATCAAGCTGCAGAGCGCCACCGATCCATCCGCCATCAAGACGCTGGAGGCGGCGATCTGGGAGCAGTGGGTGATGGTCCCGGACATGGGCCAGCGCGCGCTGATGATGCGCGGCATTGCCGAGATGCAGCAGCAGGAGTTGAAGGCCTCGATCGAGACCTTCACGCGCCTGATCGACCTCGCGCCGGACCTGTCGGAGGCCTGGAACAAGCGCGCGACGGCGCACTGGCTGATGGGCAACTTCCCGGCCTCGCTGGCCGACATCTGCGAGACGGTGAAGCGCGAGCCGCGCCATTTCGGGGCGTATTCCGGGCTCGGCATGATCCGCGCCGAGATGGGCGAGAACGCGCGCGCCGTCGCCGCCTTCGAGCTGGCGCGCAAGTGGAACCCGCACATCGCGGGAATCGACGGCGAGATCGAGCGCCTGACGGCATTGGGCGGGGATAAGGGTCCCGATGCCGATCCGCTGGGTTGCGGCCGGCCCTCGACGTAGGTCAAAGTCGCCGCGCGTTCAGATTCGGGAGTTGGTGAATGGCCACGTTGTATGTCGGCGGTCGTCTTTTCGACGGCGAGAAGGTGCAGGACGGGCAAGCGGTGCTGGAAGAGGGCGGCCGCATCAAGCGGGTCGCTCCGGCCGGCGAGTTCAAGGGCTTTGCCGGCAAGGTCGTCGACACGTCGGGGGCTACGCTGATTCCCGGCATCATCGACTGCCACGTCCATTCTCTGTCGGGCGCCGAGGGCAATCCGGGCGCGGTGCAGGATCGCCTGAGCGCGGCCCAGCTCACGGTGCGCGGCATGGAGTTCATGCGCCAGACCCTCGAAGGCGGCGTCACCGCCGTGCGCGACTGCGGCGGCAAGGACTATATCGAGTTCGCGATCCGCGACGCCTACAATGCCGGGCGATTCCTCGGTCCGACGATGCGCTGCGCCGGCCGCATGATCTGCATGACCGGCGGCCACGGCAATCGCACCGGTCGCGTCGCCGACGGTGTCGACGAGGTGGTGAAGGCGGTGCGCGAGCAGGTCCATGCCGGCTCCGACCTGGTGAAGATCATGGCCACCGGCGGCGTGATGACCCAGGGCGTCAATCCCGAGGACGCGCATTACAGCGCCGAGGAGATGAAGGCCGGCATTTCGGAGGCGCATCGCTTCCACAAATGCTGCGCCAGCCACGCCCAAGGCGCGCTCGGTATCCTCAATGCCGTGCGCGGCGGCATCGATTCGATCGAGCACGGCATCTTCATGGACGAGGAGTGCTGCCGCGAGATGAAGGAGCGCGGCGTCTGGCTGGTGCCGACGCTCGCCGCCGTGAAGAACATCCTCAAGGGCTATGACGAGGGCGACCGCTCGATCCCCGACTATGTGATCGACAAGAGCCGCCGCGTGTTTGACCGCCACATCGCGGCGACCAAGATGTACTACGCCGCCGGCGGCCGGATCGCGATGGGCACCGATGCCGGCACGCCGCACAATCGCCATGGCGAGAATGCGCGCGAGCTCGAGTTCATGTGCGACATCGGCATCTCGAGCCGCGATTCGCTGTTCTTCGCGACCGCGAGCGCGGCCGACCTGATGCGGCTCGCCGATCACGGCCGCATCCAGGAAGGCAACGTGGCCGACTTCGTGGTCTGCGACGGCGACGCGCTGGCCGACATCAAGCGCGCGGCCCGCAAGGAGAACCACCGCCTGGTGGTCAAGCGCGGCCTCGTCGCCCGCGACAATCGCGCGGCCTTCTCCCGCGAAGCCGTTCGCGTCGCAGCGGAATAGCGAGCCGAGAAAGGCGATCCCGGAGCCTTCGTGGAAGAAATCTTCCTCATCCTGGTCGGGATCGCCTGGGCGCTCGGCACGCCGCTGATCGCCATCATCGCGCTGGTCCGCACCTCGGGACTGCGCGCACAGAACGATCGCCTCGCCTCGGATTTGGCATCGCTGCGTCGCGAGCTCGCGGCGGCAGGCCGGCAATCGCTGCCGCCGGCTCTCGGAGCAGCCTCGCCTGAAGCCGCTCCTCTCGAGGCAACGCCCGTCGAGGTCGCCGTGCCGCCGCCGCCGGCGCCGCCCTTCGTTCCCGAGCCCGAGGCGATCGTCATTGGCGCGGAGCAACCGGCATCCGTGCCGACTTCGCCAGCACCGCCTACAGGTCCGACAGTCGAAGCGGTGAAGGGCGGATGGGAGCAGCGGCTCGGCGCCCGGGCCTTCCTCTGGGTCGGCGCCCTTACGCTGGCTTTGGCGGCCGTCTTCCTCGTCCGTTACTCGATCGAGGAGGGTTACCTCTCTCCCGAGGTGCGCGTCATCCTCGCGGCCCTGTTCGGCTTCGCCCTGATCGCGGGGGCCGAGCGGATTCGGCAGCGCGACGATCGCGTGTCGCAGGCGCTTGCGGCCGCGGGCGTGGCGGCGCTCTACGGCTCGCTGCTCTCCGCCGTGGCGCTCTACGACATGATCTCCAAGGTCGCGGCCGGGGGCGGCGCTGCGGCCCTGACCGCCTTTGCGATCACGCTTTCGCTTCGCCACGGCATCCTCGTCGCAGCGCTCGCCTTCGTCGGCGGCTTCCTCAGTCCCGCGATCATCGGCAGCGAGCAGCCCAATACGCCGGTGCTGTTCGGCTATCTGCTGGCCATCGCCGCGGGCACGCTCACGGTCATCCGGATCCGCGGCTGGTGGCCGCTCGGCTGGGGCGTCCTGGCGGGCTCGGCGCTCTGGACCTGTGTATGGATGCTGGCCGATCCCGAGCTGCCGGAATTGCACTGGGTCGGGCTCTTCCTGGTGGCGCTCGCCGGGCTCTTCGACTGGGCATCGTGGCGGCGCCTGCAGGAGAGCGAGAACCCGGCGAAGGACGTGCTGGCCCTGGTCTGGGCCTCGCTCGCGGTCACCGGCGGCCTGCTCGTGCTGGCCATCGCGCAGGACGGTGGCGCGCAGACGGCCGGCTGGCTGGCCCTCGCGGTGCACGGCATCGGCATCTTCGCCTTTGCGCGCCAGGCACCGCGTTTCCAGTTTGCGGCCGGCCTCGCTCCGGCCCTGTCCCTGGCCGCGCTGGCGCTCTGGTGGTGGACGTCGAATGGGGTGGCGGCCGAGTGGAACGATGGCCGCTTCGGCTGGCTCGTGACGGTGTTCGGGGGCCTGTACGCCGCAGCGGCCTTCGCCCTGCTGTGGAACGCCGGCCGGCCGGGCTTCTGGGCGGCGCTGTCGGTATCGGCGGCGCTGTCGCACTTCCTTTTCGCCTGGTACGTGCTGCGCGGAACGGCGGGCGTTCCCTGGGGCCTGATCAGCATCGGCCTCGCCGCACCCTTCCTCGTGGGCGCGGAGCGTCTCACCCGATGGCGCGGGACCATGCCCGGCGCCACCGAAGCCCTGGGCTTCCTGGCCGCCGGCGTCACCTTCTTCATCGGCGCCGCGATCCCGCTCGAGCTCAATCGCGAATGGATCACCGTCGCCTACGCGGTCGAGCTGGCCGCGGTCGCCGCCATCTCCGCGCAGCTCGGCCTGGTGACCCTGCGCCGGCTCTGCTGGCCGCTGCTCGCCGTCGTGGTCGTGCGCTTCGTCGTCAACCCGGAGATCCTGGAGTATCCGATCGGCCTCACGCCGGTCCTCAACTGGATGCTCTGGGGCTACGGCATCTCCATCGCCGCGCTCGTCGCGGCCTTGCGCTTCCTGCGGCCGACCGGCGATGTCCAGCTCGTTCGCGCGGTCGAGGCCGCCGCGGCCCTGCTCACCTTCGTCCTGCTGACGCTCGAGGTCCGCAGTCTCTTCCAGCCGACCACCATGATGACGCCCGACGCGAGCTTCATGGAACGGGCCTGCTACGTGCTGGTCTGGGGGGCCTTCGCCCTGGCGGCGCTGTGGAAGGCCCGGCTCGACGGTGACCTCGTGGCCCTGTGGGCGTGGCGCCTGAGCGGCGGGGTGGCAGTCGCGGTCGTCCTGATCGTCCAGGTGCTGGTCGCCAATCCGGTGTTCGAGCCGGCCGCTGTCGGCCGGCTGCCGATCCTCAACGGATTGCTGCTGGCCTACGCGATACCGGCGGCGATGGCGGCCCTGGCGCGCCGCTGGATCGATATCGAGCCCGACCGGCGGGTGGATCTCCTCGTCGAGGCGGCGGCCTCGATCCTGGCCTTCGCCTATGTCTCGTTCGAGGTGCGCCACTTCTTCGATCCCGGCTTCGAGCGGCGCGGCTTGGACGCGCAGGGGCTGGAGCTCTACGCCTACTCGATCGTGTGGCTGCTGTTCGGCGTCGCGCTGCTGGCGCTGGGCTTTCTCCGGCAGGCGGCGGCGCTGCGGCATGCCGGCATGGTGCTGGTCTGCATCGTGGTCGCCAAGGTCTTCCTTATCGACATGGCGGGACTGCAGGGCCTGCTGCGGGTCTTCTCGTTCCTCGGCCTGGGCGCCGCGCTGATCGGCCTCGGCTACACCTATCGGCGATTCGGCTTCGACAGCAGATGACCGGAAGCCTGTTCCCCGAACTCGGCCTGTCGCTCGACGCGCTAAGGGCGCTGCAGCTCGACCGGCTGCGCACCGCCTTGTGTCACGCCTACGACAACCAGGCGCCGTACCGCGCCAAGTGCGAAGCGGCCGGCGTCAATCCCGACCAGCTCGCCAGCCTCGACGATCTCGCGCGCTTCCCCTTCACGGAGAAGGGCGACCTGCGCGACGCCTATCCCTACGGCATGCTGGCGATCCCGCGCGAACGCTGCGTGCGGCTGCATGCCTCCAGCGGCACGACGGGCCGGCCGACCGTCGTCGGCTACTCGGCACAGGACATCGCGACCTGGGGCGACCTGATGGCGCGTTCGCTGTTCGCGGGTGGCGCGCGGCCCGGCGATGTCATCCACAATGCCTACGGCTACGGGCTGTTCACCGGCGGGCTGGGCGCGCATTACGGCGCGGAGCGGCTGGGCTGCACGGTCGTGCCTATGTCGGGCGGCTTCGGCGAGCGGCAGGTCCAGCTCATCCGCGAGTTCGGTGCCCGCATCGTCCTGATGACACCGTCCTACATGCTGGCGATCGCCGACGAGTTCGAACGCCAGGGCATCGATCCGCGCGACACGGCGATGCGCATCGGCATCTTCGGTGCCGAGCCGTGGACCGAGGGGATGCGCGCGGAGATCGAGCGGCGGCTCGGCATCGATGCCGTCGACATCTACGGCCTCAGCGAGGTGATGGGCCCGGGCGTGGCGTGCGAGTTCGTCGAGACGAAGGACGGGCCGACGATCTGGGAAGATCATTTCTATCCCGAGATCGTCGATCCCGTGACCGGCCGGCCGGTGGCTGAGGGCGAACCGGGCGAACTCGTGTTCACGACCCTGACGAAAGAGGCGATGCCCGTCGTGCGCTATCGCACGCGCGACCTCACGCGGCTGATGCCGGGTTCGGTCACGGCGATGCGGCGCATGGCCAAGATCACGGGGCGCAGCGACGACATGCTGATCGTGCGCGGCGTCAATCTCTTCCCGAGCCAGGTCGAGGAACAGATCCTGCGCGATCCGGCGCTGAGCGGCCACTATGTCATCGAGCTCGCGCGGACCGGCGCGCTCGACGATCTGCTGGTACGGGTCGAGGCGCGACACGTGCAGGAGCAGGCGGCACGGGTTCTTTCGGCCGCCGAACTGACGCGGCGGCTGAAGGGCATGTGCGGCCTCTCGGCCGAGGTCGAGATCATGCCGCCGGGTACGGTCGAGCGGTCGATGGGCAAGGCGCGTCGTGTGATCGACACGCGCCCGAAGGATTAGAGTCCCGACGCCAGCCGGATCCGGGCCCTGAGCAGCCCGGGATCGTCGGGAAGCTGGCTGACTTCAGGCGTAATGAGGTTCGACTGCGAGACGGGCGCAGCTGCCTTCGCGCGACCCGTGGAGGCATCGACAACGACCGCCAGCGTAAGCAGGGCAGCGGCGATCACCAGCAGATCAATCCAGGAAAAGCGCGACTTGCGGAGTTCAGCGGGGACGGCGATGGCCCGGTTCTTGTTTTGGCCGTTGTTCATGATGGCCTCTTGGGGGACGTTGTGATCTGGGCTGCAATTGTCGTTTGTGGTTCCAGTTTCGGTCTCAGCCGCGACCGCACTGAGGCGACAGCAAGGAAGTTTGTTTGAACCGTATCCGATCGTGGCGCCGGCAACGGCGGCAAAGGTGAGGATCGAGGCGGCGATGACGAGGAAATCGATCCAGCCCAGCGACAGGCGACGGCGCTTCACGGCCTGTCTCCCGCGGCGGTGGTCGAAGGAGGCTTGGCGGCGGTGAAGGGCGCGGCGGTCTGCGCGAGGACGCCGCCCGCGAAGATCATGATGCAGATCACGACGAGTGCGGCATCGACAGTGGCGAAATTGCGGCGAGACATGGAACCTCTCGTTGTGTTCGTCCATGAACACTACGGAGAGGTGACGGCGATCATCCCTCGCGGCAAATCACGCGCGCGACGTGCGGAGTCTCCGACGAAAAGAGCGAGAGGTTGCCAGCTTGCACAGTACCCGTCATCTTGACCGGAGCGCCCCTCGAGTACCTCGGGGTAAACTCAGCGCGGAGTGGAGAGATCTGGTCTCCACGATTTGCCGGCTTTTGGCGGAGACAAGATCTCTCCACTACGCACCTACGGTGCTCCGGTCGAGATGACGGGCTCCTTTGAGGTCGAACAGCTCAATCCGATTTGTCGTAGCCGCTTCAGACGTAGGCGATGCGCAGGATGTTGGTGGCGCCCGGCGTGCCGAACGGGACGCCTGCCGTCACCACCAGCCGCTCGCCTTCCTTGGCCATGCCTTGCTGGCGCGCCACGCGCACGGCGCGCTGCACCATGTCGCCGAAATTGTGCGCGTCCTCGGTCCGTACCGGATGGACACCCCAGGTGAGGGTCATGCGCCGCGCCGTGTCGAGGTTCGGTGTCAGGCAGAGGATTCGCACGTCGGGACGTTCGCGCGCCGCGCGCAAGGTCGTCGAGCCGGTGTTGGTGTAGGTGACGATCGCCGCGGCCGACAAGGTGTGGGCACACTGGCGGGCGGCGGCGCTGATCGCATCGGCCGTCGTCGCCTCGGGCTCGTGCCGGCTCGCATCCATCAGGCGGCGATAGAGCGGGTCGGTTTCGACGCTCTTCAGGATGCGATCCATCATCGTGACCGCTTCGACCGGGTAGCTGCCCGAAGCGGATTCGGCGGACAGCATGACGGCGTCGGTGCCGTCATAGACGGCGGTGGCCACGTCGGACACTTCGGCGCGCGTCGGCGTCGGCGCGTTGATCATCGATTCCAGCATCTGCGTCGCCACGATGGTCGGGCGGCCGGCGACCCGGGCGGCGGCGAGGATGCGTTTCTGCAGCGGCGGGACGGCCTCGGGCGGCATCTCCACGCCGAGGTCGCCGCGCGCGACCATGATTCCGTCGCTCTGCTCGATGATCTCGTCGAGATGCTCGATCGCCTGCGGCTTCTCGAGCTTGGCCATCACGGCGGCGCGGCCGGCCACCAGCTTCTTCAGCTCGGCAATGTCATTGGCGTGCTGCACGAAGGACAGCGCGATCCAGTCGACGCCCAGCGACAGGCCGAACGCGAGATCCTTGTGATCCTTCGGTGTCATGGGCGACATCGGCAGGACCAGGTTGGGCAGGTTGACGCCCTTGCGGTCGCTGAGGGTGCCGGCGACCTCGGCCTCGGCGTCGATCGTCTCGGCGTCGTGGGCCACGATGCGCAGCCGCACCTTGCCGTCGTCGATCAGCAGCAGGCCGCCGGGCTTCGCAGCCTTGAAGATTTCCGGATGCAGGAGCGGGATGCGCTTGGCGGTGCCGGGCTCGGCATCCATGTCGAAGCGCACCCGCTGGCCCTTCTTCAGGACCATCGGCCCCTTGGCGAAGGTGCCGAGCCGCAGCTTGGGTCCCTGAAGATCCAGCAGGATGGCGATCGGGTGCTTGAATTCCTTCTCGAGCGCGCGCAGCTGCTCGACCCGCTGGCGATGGTCCTCGTGCTGGCCGTGGCTGAAGTTCAGCCGGAAGACGTCGGCGCCCGCTTCGAACAGGGTCCGCAGGCGCTCCGTGGTCGACGAGGCGGGGCCGAGCGTGGCGACGATCTTGGTGAATCGATTGCGGCGCATGGGACCAGTCTACTTCGAGGGCGACGACACTTTGAAGTCACCGGCCTGTTCGTAGACCTTTACGACCGCGGCGTCATCCAGCTTGCCCCAGCCGGCGCCGGCCGCCGCGATGAAGAGCTGATGCGCGGCGGCGGCAAGAGGCAAGGGAAGGCGCAGCTCGTGGCCCGTATCGAGCACCAGGCCGAGATCCTTCACGAAAATCTCGACCGCCGAGAGCGGCGAATAATCGTCGTCGAGCATGTGCGGCACCCGGTTGCCGAACATCCAGGAATTTCCGGCGCTGGCCGAGATCACTTCATAGACCGCGCGCGTATCGGCGCCGGCCTTGGCGGCGAGCGCCATCGCCTCGGCGGCGGTGGCGATGTGCACGCCGGCCAGGAGCTGGTTCACCGTCTTCACCAGCGAACCGATGCCGGCCTTGTCGCCCAGGCGAAAGACCTTCGCGGAGGTCGCGGACAGGATGGACTCGGCCGCGGCGAAGGCTCCGGCATTGCCGGAGGACATGAAGGTGAGCTCGCCGGATTCGGCGCGCGCCCGTCCGCCCGACATCGGCGCATCCAGCAGCTCGTGGCCAGTTGCCGTGAGACGCTCGTCGAGCTTGCGGATGAACGCGGCGGGGCAGGTGGCGCATTGCATGACGAGGCCACCCTTGCGAAGCGCGCCGACGGCGCCGCCCTCGCCATAGAGCACCGCTTCGACCTGCTGGGCGTTGACGACGGCTACGATGACCACATCGGCTGTCTTCGCGGCTTCAGCGGGAGACGCGGCCGTCGTGCCGCCGGCGGCCACGAAGGCCTCGCGGGCGGCGGCACTGGGATCGACGCCGATCACCTTATGACCGTGCTTCAGCAGGTTCTTCGCCATGCCGAGGCCCATCGAGCCCAGGCCCACGAACGCGACGACGGGTGTGTTCTTGTCGGTCATGGATCAGGCCTCGATGCCGTACCTGGCGGCCCAGCCGAGGCCGGCAGCCGTCGTCGTCTTGGGCTTGTATTCGAGGCCGACATAACCGTCGTAGCCCAGCCGGTCGAGCACATCGAGCAGGTAGAGGTGATTGACCTCGCCGAGGTCGGGCTCGTTGCGATCGGGATTGCCCGCGATCTGCACGTGCGAGGTGATCGGGAAGAGGCGTTCCATGCGCTTCTGCAGATCGCCCTCGGTGACCTGCAGGTGATAGAGGTCGAGCTGCAGGCGAAGATGCGGTGCGCCGACTTCGTCGATGACTGCCTTCACCTGGTCGGTCGTGTTGGTGAAGTAGCCGGGAATGTCGCGGTGGTTGATCGGCTCCAGCACGATGGTGATGTCGGTCTTGGCGGTGCGGTCGCAGATCTTCTTCAGGTTCGCAATGAAGGTGCGGTGCATCGCCTTCACGTCGGCCCCGGGGGCGATCATGCCCGACATGACGTGCAGCGTGCGGCATTCGAGGACCTGCGCATAGTCCAGCGCCTTGTCGATGGCGGCCGCGAACTCGGCCTCGCGGCCCGGCAGCGCGGCCAGTCCGCGCTCGCCCTTGCTGGCGTCGCCCGGCGGCAGGTTGAACAGCGCCTGGGTGAGCTTGTGCTTCTTCAGCTCGGCGGCGATCTCGGCGGCCGGCGCTTCATAAGGGAACAGGATCTCGACGGCCTTGAAACCGTGCGCGGCCGCTGCGCCGAAGCGCTGCAGGAACGGCACTTCCTGGTAGATCCACGAAAGATTGGCGGCGAGTTTGGGCATTCTTCGGGTCCGATCAGGAAGGATAGGCTTCTTCGACGTCGCGCACCTGGGCATCCGAGAGGGTGCGCAGTTTGAACCCCTGCAACAGCAGATGGAGCTTGGCCGTTTCCTCCAGCTCCTCGATCGAGGCAGAGGCGGCCGACAGCGAGGTTCCTGCCACCACCGGGCCGTGATTGGCCAGCAGCACGGCGCGATGGCCCTTGGCGTAATCGCGAATGGCGTCGGCGAGCTTGGGATCGCCCGGCTTGAAATAGGGCACCAGCGGCAGCTTGCCGACCCGCATCACGAAGTAGGGCGTGATCGGCGGCAGGGTCGTCTCGGCATTGTGGTGGCACGACGGATCGAGGCAGGAAATCGCCACGGCATGCGTGCAGTGGAGATGGACGATCGCACCGTCCTTGGGCCGCACGTCGTAGACCGAACGATGCAGCAGCGCTTCCTTGGTCGGCGGATCGCCCGCGACATGCTTGCCGGAGAGGTCGATCTTGGAGAGCTGGCCGGGCTCGAGCTCGCCCAGCGAGGAGTTGGTCGGCGTCATCAGCCAGCCATCGGCCACCCTCGCGCTGATGTTGCCGGAGGTGCCGGGGCAGAGGCCCCGCGCGGCCAGCTTGGCGCCCAGCGCACAGATCTGCTCGCGCATCTTGGTTTCGGCGGTGCTCATGGCCGGTCGAATGCCTTGGTGAAGAAATCGGGGGCGCCGAAATTGCCGGACTTCAGCGCGAGCAGGAGCGGTTTGGCGCCCACGGATGCCGTCCACGGCACGCCGGGATCGATCTCGGGGCCGATGCGCAACGCCGTGACGTCGAGCCCGCCCACGACGGCGCCGGAGGTCTCACCGCCCGCGACGACGAGGCGCCCGACGCCGGCCTCGACGAGTCTGCGGGCCAGCGCGGCCATCGTCTTCTCGATCGCCTGGCTCGACTTCTCGATGCCGTACTTCGCCTGCAGCGCCTTCACCGCCTCGGGCGTGTCGCTGGCGGACAGCAGGATGGGCGCCTTGCCGAGTTTTTCCTTGGCCCAGGCCAGCGCCTTGCCGGCCACGTCTTCACCGCGGCAGATCGCGTCGGTATCGAGCGCCAGATGCGCGCCCTTGAAGGCCTTGATCTGGCCGAGTGTCGCCGCGGAGCAGGAGCCGGCGAGGACGGCCGAAGCGCCTTCCGTCTTCGGCAGCGCATCGGCGCCGGAGCGATGGGCCATCAGGCCACGACGGCGATAGGCGGCGGGCAGGCTGAGCGCCACGCCCGAGCCGCCCGTGACGAGGGTGTCGTCACCGATCGCTTCGCCGATGATGCCGAGATCGGTGTCGGCCACGGCATCGACCACGACATGCCGAATGCCGTCAGCAGCGAGCTTGTCGAGCGACTCGCGCAGGACGGTCGAGCCGGACTGGACCTGCTTCAAGGCGACGAGTCCGACCTTGTGCGGCGTCTGTCGCGCCAGCACGCGCACCAGGCTGGCGTCCGTCATCGGCGTCAGCGGATGGTGCTTCATGTGCGAGTCCGAGAGCAGGACGTCGCCCACGAACAGATGCCCGAAGAAGATCGTGCGGCCGTTCACCGGAAAGGCGGGGCAGTAGATCGCCTGTTTCGCTTTCAGCGCGTCGAGCAACGCATCGCCGACGGGCCCGATGTTGCCCGCGTCGGTCGAATCGAAGGTCGAGCAGTATTTGAAGAAGAAGCGCACGCAGCCCGCCGCCTGCAATGCCTTCAGCGCGTCGAGCGATTGCGCGACGGCGTCGGCCGCCGGGATCGAGCGCGTCTTCAGCGCGACGACGACGGCATCGACGTCGTCGGGGATCGTGCCCTTCGCCGGCACGCCGATTGTCTGGATCGTGCGCATGCCGCCTTTGACGAGCATGCCCGCGATGTCGGTCGCGCCGGTGAAGTCGTCGGCGATCACTCCAAGAATGGCCATGCGCGACCCTAGGCGATCACGGTTGCGGGCATCCAGAACTTTCGGCGCCGGGCGCGTCGTCGGGCCTCGTCCTCGCCGTCGTAATGGTGCAACGGCGGTGCAGCATCGAAGGTGTCGCGAATGTCGAGCGAGTTGACGTTGACGATGCCGATGGCGCCGTTCTCCTCGGGCATCACGGCGCCGACATAGGTGCCGCAATGGGCACAAAGCAGGTAGTCGGTGATGCCGAGGCCGAAGCGGTAGCGCGACAGGGCGTTTGGTGCGCTGCGGAATTCCACGCTACCCGTCGGATCGCCCATCGTGCGGGCGCCGTGGCGGCGGCAGAAGCTGCAGCCGCAGCGCCCGACCCGCATCTCCTCGGGCTTCTTGTCGGAGGTCAGCGCGATCGCGATCGCGCCGCAGTGGCAGGAGCCGGGATAGGTCGTCATGGCACGATCAGGGTGACTCTGAAGTCGTTGACGTTGGTCCGCGTAGGACCGGTGATGAGGCCGTCACCCAGCAATTCGAAGAAGCCGTGCCCGTCATTGTCGTCGAGCAGGACCTGCGGATCGCACCCCTGGGCGCGGGCCCGGGCGAGCGTGTCGGGCGTGAACACCGCGCCGGCAATGTCTTCGGCGCCATCGACGCCGTCGGTATCGGCCGACAGGCCCCAGATGCCCGCCGCACCATCGGCCGCGATGGCCTCGGCCAGCAGATACTCGACATTGCGGCCGCCGCGGCCCTTGCCACGTACGGTGACGGTGGTCTCGCCGCCGGACAGGATGGCCACCGGCCTGCCGCCGCGCTTGGCGATCTCGAGGGCCTGACGGGCGTGGGCCGCGCCGAGTTCCCGAGCCTCGCCTTCGAGATTGTCGCCCAGCATGACAACCTCGATGCCGTGCTCCCGTGCAACGGCCGCCGCCGCTTCGAGCGAGCGCTTGGGCGTCGCCACCATGATCGTCTCGACGTTCGCGAGGCGCCGATCGCCGGGCTTCGGCGTCTCCTCGATGCGCCCGGCCGCGCCGTCCTGCAGATGCTTCAGTACCGCGGCGGGCGGATCGATCCGATACTTTGCAAGGACAGCGAGCGCATCGGCGAAAGTCGTCTTGTCGGCGACGGTGGGGCCCGAGCCGATGACGCCGGGGTCATCGTTCGGCACGTCGGAGATCAGCCACGACAAGACGCGCGCCGGCTGGGCGGCGACGGCGAGACGGCCACCCTTGATGGCCGAGAGATGCTTTCGCACCGTGTTCATCTCGACGATGTTGGCGCCCGATTTCAGCAGCGCGCGATTGACGTCCTGCTTGTCGTTCAAGGTGAGACCAGGGGCGGGCAGCGCGAGCAGGGCCGAGGCGCCGCCGGAGATCAGGCAGAGCACCAGGTCGTCGGCGCTCAGCCCCTGGACGCGCTCGTGGATGCGGCCGGCGGCCTCGCGGCCCTTGTCGTCGGGAACCGGGTGCGCGGCTTCGACGATCTCGATGCGCCTGCAGGTTTCACCGTAGCCGTAGCGCGTGACCACCAACCCTTCGAGCGGATGCGGCCACTGATCCTCGACGGCGCGCGCCATGGCGGCGCTCGCCTTGCCGGCGCCGATCACGATGGTCCGCCCCTTCGGTGGCTGGAGCGTCTCGATGTAGGGCGCAAGGCAGGTGGCGGGGCGGGCGGCGGCGAGCGCGGCGTCGAAGAGGGCGCGCAGCAGGGCGCGGGCGTCGGCATCTTTCATTTGCCCGATCTTCGCACTATAGGGGCGCGATGCAACCGTTGCTCCGGCCGGGCGATCCGTCGCCGTTTTCCGTCTTCCACGAACAGGGGCGGGCGCCGCTGCTGCTGCTCTGCGATCACGCCAGCAAGGCGGCGCCGCAGGCGCTGGGCGACCTCGGCATCTCCGAGAGCGAACGGGCGCGGCACATCGGCTGGGACATCGGCGCGCTCGACGCGGCGATCGAACTGGCGAAAGCCCTCGACGCGCCGCTGGTCTCGTCCGGCTATTCGCGACTGGTGATCGACTGCAACCGCTGGCCGGGCGGCGAGGGCTCGACGCCAGAGATCAGTGACGGAACGGTCGTGCCCGCCAACCAGGGCCTCACCCAGGAACAGGTCGAGGCCCGGGCCGATGCCTGCTTCTGGCCCTACCATCGCGAGGTCGACCGGCTGCTCGATGCAATGACCGCAGGCGGGCGCACGGTCTGCCTGCTGGTGATGCACAGCTTCACGCCGGTGATGAAGGGCTTCGTGCGTCCCTGGCATGTCGGCGTGCTGTGGAACGACGATCCGCGCCTGCCCCAGCCGCTGCTGGCCGAGCTGCGCCGCGATCCGTCGCTGGTGGTGGGCGACAACGAGCCCTATTCGGCGCGGGCGTCCTACGAATACACTCTCACTGCCCATGCGCGCCCGCGGGCGCTGCCGCATTGCTCGCTGGAGGTTCGCCAGGATCTCATGAGCACACCGGACGATGCGCGCGCCTGGGGGCGGCGACTGGCGCCGGCGATCTCGGCTTCCGTCAAGAAGGCTTTGCCGTCTGGTTAAGTCTGCGGCCCGACCCTATATCCAGGCTACAATACCGGGCTGCATCCCAGGAGGCGATCATGGACGACAAGACCCGCACCGAACTCGAAGCCGCCGCCTTCCGGCGTCTGGTATCGCACCTCCAGGAGCGGACCGACGTCCAGAACATCGACCTGATGAACCTGGCCGGCTTCTGCCGGAATTGCCTGTCGCGCTGGTATCGCGAGGAGGCCGGCAAGCAGGGCATCGAGATCGCCGATCCGAAGGCCCGCGAGATCGTCTACGGCATGCCCTACGACGAGTGGAAGGCGAAGCATCAGAAGGATGCGTCGGCCGACCAGAAGAAGGCCTTCGACAAGGCCCACAAGCACGGCTGAACGACTAGCCGGGCCAGGTATCGATCGCTTCGGCGAAGCGGGACAGTTCCGCGAGAAGCCGCTTCTGCCCATCGTCGCCCAGCTTCTGGAGGCGGCCGCGCTGCACGTCGAAGACGCGGGGGATGGCCTCGTTGATGACGGCCTCGCCCGCCGCCGTGAGCTGGACCCGCAGCGTCCGGCGATCGCTCGGCTCGGCGAGGCGGGCGATCAGGTTCTGCGATTCCAGCTTGTTCAACCGGCTGGTCAGTCCCGCCCCGCTGAGAAGCAGCGATTGGACCAGTTGCTTGGGCGTGAGGCAGTAGGGCGAGCCGGCGCGCCGCAGGGCGGTCAGTACGTCGAAGGTGCCGCGGGTCAGGCCGAACGGAACCAGCGCTTCCTCGATGAAGGCGGTGCACTGGATCTGGATGCGCGCGATCAGGCCGTAGATCTGCACCGGACTGGTATCGATGTCGGGCCGCTCGGTGCGCCACTGCGAGAAGATAGCATCCACCTGGTCGCGCGCGGCCCGGGCCTGGGCCGTCGGTCGCCGGCCCGGCCGCTGCGGCTTCGCGGCCGCGGTCTCCGGTTTGCCGTCCGTTTCCAGCTTGCCGCTGCCCATCTTTCCTCCGTCGAAGCCCGTCATTGCACGCGCGGGTTCAGGGCGTCCAGTTGACGACGCGGCGCTCGATCCATTCGATGCCATGGAAGAGAGCGATGCTGAGCAGGGTCAACAGGCCGATGGCGGCGAAGGCGAGAGGGGTCTGCGACTGCGACGTCGAGATCAGGATGAGATAGCCCAGCCCTTCCTGGGCGGCCACGAATTCGCCGATGACCGAGCCGATGACGGCGAAGGTCACCGCCACCTTGCAGCCTGTGAAGAAGTGCGGCAGCGCCACGGGAATTCGAAGGCGCCGGAAGACCATGTGCTGCGACGCGCCCATCGAGCGCATGAGGTCAAGCATGGTGCGCGGGGCGGCTTCCAGCCCGGCGATCAGGTTGACCAGGATCGGGAAGAAGCAGACCAGAACCACGATCACGATCTTCGGCCATTCCGAGAGACCGAGCCACAGGATGATGAGGGGCGCCACGGCGACCTTGGGCACCGACTGGAGGCCGAGCAGGATCGGATAGAGAAGCCGGCGGGCGGTCGCGTTCAGGGCGATCAGCACGGCCAGCGGCAGGGACAGCGCAATGGCGAGCAGGAAGCCCACCAGCGTCTCGCGCAGCGTCACGAGACTGTTGAGCGCCAGCTCCGGAGCCCACTGCAGCGCGGTCCTTCCGATTTCGCTCGGAGCCGGCAGGATCCAGGCGGGAATCGCGAAGAAGCGGACGGACAGTTCCCAGGCAACGAGCAGCACCAGGTAGACCGCCGGGATGGTGGCGCGGCCGGCCAGGCGCGAGGAGGAAGACGCGCTCATCGGTCAGGCCCGGCGGTCGAAGATGATGTCGCGGATCTGCTGCTTGAGCTCCTGGAAGCGCGGCTGCCTCGGCGTATCGGCATTGCGTGGGCGCGGCAGGTCGATCTCGATGTCGGCGCGGAGGCGGCCGGGGCGCGGCGACATGACCAGCACGCGGTCGCTCAGCAGGATCGCCTCCTCGATGTCATGCGTGATCAGGAAGGCGGTTCGCCCGAGATCCTGCCAGAGGCCGGACAGTTCGAGCGAAAGCTCCTCGCGCGTGAGCGCATCGAGCGCGCCGAACGGTTCGTCGAGCAGCAGCAGGCGAGGATCGGCGAGCAGCGCCCGGCAGAGCGCCGCGCGCTGGCGCATGCCACCGGACAGCATCTGGGGACGATGGTTCGCGAAAGCCGCGAGGCCCGTCATCTCCAGCAGCCACAGGGCACGCTCCCGCGCCGCCGCTTTGGGCAGAGAGAGAACGTCGGCCGGAAGCAGCACGTTCTCCAGCACCGTGTTCCAGGGGAACAGCACGTGCTCCTGAAAGACAATCCCGACCTCATGGGACGGCGCGTCGAGCGGCGTGCCGTAGCGCATCATCGTGCCGGTGTCGGGCATCTCCAGGCCGGCGACCAGCCGCAGCAGGGTCGACTTGCCACAGCCGGAGGGGCCGACGACGGCGACGAAGCTGCCGGTCGGAATGCGAAGGTCGATCGGACCCAGCGCATGCACCGACGTTCCGGCCGAGCCGGGGTAGTGTTTGCTCACACCCCGGAGATCGATGGCCGCCACCTCCGCCGCCGGCGGAGGGGCGGCCGCCAGGCCACCGGCGGCCGCGATCATTCGACGAAGCCCGGAGCGTAGAGCTGCGCCGGCTGCACGGGCGACTTCAGGGTGAAGTTCGCCGACATGACCTCGACGGTCCCCGCGATGCTCTTGGGGTCGATGCTGCCCAGCGGCTGACCGGGGACGGTCGCGAGCTCACCGACGAGCTTGGTCTCGCCCTCGATGATCGCCGGCGCCAGTTCCTTCTGGTACTTGGCCATGATGGCGGCGGCCTCGGCCGGGTTGGCGAAGGCGTCCTTCATGCCCTTGATCGTCGCCTTGACGAAGGCCCGCACGAGTTCGGGCTGCTTGGCGATCGTCTCCTCCGACGCGATCAGTCCGTTGCCGTAATAGTCGAGGCCCGAATCCTTGTAGGCGATGCGGACCGTTTCCTTGGGCGCGATCGCGGCCGCGATCAGCGGCTCTCCCACCGAGAACTGACCGATCGCATCGACCCGGCCGTTGGCGAGCAGCGAGGGCAGGGCGGAGCCTTCGGCGACGACCCACTTAACTTTGCTGGCTTCGATGCCGGCCGCCTTGGCGAAAGCGGGGAACAGCAGGCGGACCGAGCTCGAGGCGGTATCGGCGATCGTCTTGCCCTCGAGATCCTTGGGAGAGGCGATGCCCGTTCCCTTGACCCCGAAGATGGCCTGCGGCGGCCTTGCATAGACGATCGAGACCAGCTTCACCGGCACGCCGTCATTGCCGCGGGCCAGAACCAGCGAGCCCGCGTCGGCAAAGCCGATCGTCGCGAGGCCGGCGGCCACCTTTTTGATCGCATCGGCGGAGCCCTGGCCGCGCAGGAAGGTCACGTCGAGACCGGCCTCCTTGTAGTACCCCTTCTCGCGCGCGACGTAGAAGTACGCGTGCCGCCCGTTGAACCCGAAGTCGGTGATGAAGTTCACGTCGGTCGCGTGGGCCGGCAAGGCGCTGGCGCCGGCCATGCCGACGACGAGGCCGATTGCGGCGGCGAGACGTCCAAGCAGTTTCATAGATCACATCCTCGGTTCGAACTGGGAAGGCCCCCGGCAGGCTGCGGCGCCATCGCCGCCTTTGAGCGTTCCGTACCCCTTGCATATTTCATTCCATAGCGAATGAAAAGACATAGGTGCATTTGAAATAGGCTGCCTGTCGATTGCCTTCTATTTGCGCACTATGCCTATAAAGGGCCATTAAATAGGGTATTACCTGAATGATCAGGTTCGCCCCGAGATGTTCATGCTTCCACTCTTGTCTCTATTCATTCGTTATCGAATGATTTACGAAGAGACCTTCGAACGTCGTGATCGAGGTGGGACGGATGGATCGGCAGACGCGGATCGCAGTTGTCGGCGGTGGGTTGGCGGGGCTGACGGTGGCGGCCCTGTTGCAGCGGGACGGATACCCCGTTGCCGTATACGAGCAGACGCCGAATTTCTCCAGGATCGGCGCAGGGATCATCCTCGGTGCCAACGTCGCCAAGGTCCTGCGGTCCCTTGGTCTCGAACGCAGCTTCACCGAAACCGGCATCCGGCCGGATGCCTTCGTCAGTCGGGCGTGGGACAGCGGCGAGACGCTGTACGAACTCGTCTTCGACGCGGCCTGCGAGGCCCGGTTCGGCGGTCCCTTCGTCAACATTCATCGCGCCGATCTGCATCGGATTCTCCAGGCTCCGCTGGCGCCGGGAACGATCCGATTCGGTCATCGGCTGGCGGGGCTCGACGAGACGCCGGCCGGGATCAGGCTGGCCTTCGACAACGGCGTCCGCGCCGAGGCCGATATCGTGATCGGCGCCGATGGCATTCGTTCGCGCGTGCGCGACGAGATGATCGGCAAGGAAGAGCCGCGCTTCATCGGGCGTATTGCCCCACGGGCGGTCTTTCCTGCCGATCGTCTCGGCGGCCTCGGGATCCGGGATTGCACCAAATGGTGGGGCCCGGACCGCCACGTGCTGGTCTATTACATGACGGCGCGCCGGGACGAGGTCTATGTGATGGCCGCCATTCCGGCCGATCGCTGGGACGGCGACGGCACACCGATCCCCGGCACGCGCGACGATTTCGTGTCGGCGCTGGAGGGCTTCCATCCCGAGCTGCTGCGGGCGGCCGAGGCGGCGACGGACGTGTCCGTCTGGCCGATCATGGACCGGCCGCGAAACGATCGCTGGCACCAGGGCCGAGTCGTCCTGATGGGCGACGCCTGCCATGCCGTCCGGCCGTTCATGGCGGCCGGCGGCTCGATGGCGATCGAGGACGCCGCCATCCTCCATCGCTGCATCGTCGACGCCTCCGACACGGAGGCGGCCTTCCGCCGCTATGCCGCCAACCGGATTCCAAGGGTCGCCGAGGTGCAGCGCATCTCGATCGACAACACCTGGATGCACGGACCGACGGAGGTCGACTGGTTCTTCGCCTACGATCCCTGCAGCGCCCCGCTCGACGCCGCCCCTTGATCCCGGAGCCGCCAATGTCCGTCCTCGATCCCGCTGCCGCCAGCGACATCCGCCCCGACCCGATGAAGATCCGCGATCTCGTCGGCTATGGCGAGCGGCCGCCCCATCCGCACTGGCCGGGCAACGCCAGGATCGCCGTCAACTTCAACCTCAATGTCGAGGGCGGCGGCGAGTCGACACTGTTGAATGGTGACGCCGTGTCGGAAGGGATGCTGAACGACATCGGCGTCGACACCAAGACCGGGCGCCGGGTGCCGCTCGTCGAATCGGTGTTCGAGTATGGCAGCCGCCGCGGCGCCTGGCGGCTCCTCGACGTCTTCGCGCGGTTCTCGGTGCCGGTCAGCGTGCTCGGGGTCGCCCGCGCGCTCGAACAGAATCCGATGCTCGCCCGGGCCTGCGTGGAACGCGGCCACGAGATGGTCAGCCACGGCTATCGCTGGATCGACTATGGCGACGTGGACGAAGCGACCGAACGCCAGCATGTCCGCCAGGCGGTCGAGATCCTGACCCGTCTCACCGGAAGCCGGCCGCTGGGCTGGATGACCGGGCGTCCCGGCGAGAACACGCGGCGGCTGGTGGCCGAGGAGGGCGGCTTCCTCTACGACCGCGACTCGCTCGCCGACGAGCTGCCCTACTGGGTCGAGACCGCACACGGTCCCCATCTGGTGATCCCGTATTCCTACGAAGCCAACGACAATCGCTTCGATGCGAATTCCGGCTTCTCGACCGGCCAGGATTTCTTCGAATACATGCGCGACGCCTTCGACTTCCTCTACGAGGAAGGGGCGGCAGGCTCGCCGAAGCTCCTGTCGATCGGTCTTCACGACCGGCTGATCGGCCGGCCGGGCCGCGCGGGCGGTCTGGTCAAGTTCCTGCAACATGCGATGACCCGCGAAGGGGTCTGGTTCTGCCGCGGCATCGACATCGCGCAGCACTGGCGAACACGCTTCCCGGCCCGTGCAGAGAGCGCCGGATGAGGAGCTGCCGTCCCCGTTATCCCCACGTTTCAGCGCGTCGATGTAATTGAGTGGACATGGTGGTCGCTTCTATGGTCTTGCCGGTCGGACCATGGAGTAGCTGGACATGCCGGACGGAAGCGCGATTTCCAAGAAGACAAAAGCGGGCCCCATCTCGGCCGACCGCCTGAAGAGTTTCATCGAGCGCATCGAGAAGCTCGAGGAAGAGCGCAAGGCCATTGGTGGCGACATCAAGGACGTCTACAGCGAGGCCAAGGGCGTCGGCTACGACGTGAAGACCATGCGCAAGATCGTGTCGCTGCGCTCCATGGACGCCTCCGACCGGGCGGAAGCGGAGACGCTGCTCGACGTCTACAAGCACGCCCTGGGAATGGTCTGAGCGAAGCTTGACCGGTACGGATTTCTGATTTCGCAGGGAGCTCGCGGTCGCTAGGCTCCCCCACGGCGAATGCTCCGGCAAACGGGAGCACGCCCTGGAGGAATGCCATGCGGAAATCCGCCCATCACTCGATACTCTCGAGGCGTCTCGCGCTGTGCTTGCCTGCCGCGGCCGCGCTTGCGGCGGCCGGACGGCCGGCGTGGGCCCAGTCGTTTCCGTCGCAGCCCGTACATATCGTCGTGCCGTTCCCGCCCGGAGGCGGCACGGACGCGCTGGCGCGGGCGGTCCAGGAGCCGATGCAGAAGGCCCTCGGTGGCATCGGGGGCGGCACGGTGATCGTCGACAACAAAGGCGGCGGCGGTGGCAGCATCGCCCATGAGTTCGTGGCCAAGCAGCCGGCGGACGGCCATTGGCTGGTGGTAAGCGCCAACAACCTGCCGCTCTATCCCCACATCGTGGCCAAGCTCGGCTTCGATGCCAAGACGGCCTTCGTGCCGATCGGCTTCATCGCCAAGCAGGAGTCGGTGCTCGTGGGCAGTCTCGATGCGCCGTGGCCGGACCTCAAGGCGATCATCGCAGCGGCGAAGGCGGCGCCCGGCTCGGTGCAGTACGGCACGGCGGGCCTGACCACGCCGATGCACCTGTCGACCGAGCAGTTCGCGATGCTGAACGGCCTCAAGCTGACGCACGTGCCGTTCCGCGGGACCGGCCCGCTGGTCACCGACCTGCTGGGTGGGCACATCAAGCTCGGCATGTCGAGCATCACCAGCGTGGCGCCGCAGATCGCGGCCGGCAAGCTCAAGCCCTACGCCATGGCGTCTCTGGAACGTTCATCGGTCGCTCCCACGATTCCCACCTTCAAGGAACTGGGCGCGGGCGACGTCGACGGCACGATCGTCTACACGCTGCTGGCGCCCGCCGGCACGCCGCCGGCCACCGTCGCCCGGTTGAATCAGGCCCTGAACGCCGCCGTGGCGACGCCGGAGCAGAAGGCGGACCTCGCAAAGCGCGGCTTCGTCGCGATGGGCGGCACGCCGGAGCAGCTGGCCGACTGGCTCAAGGTTCAGGAACCGATCTGGGTGCCGGTGCTTCAGGCCGCCGGCGTGAAGCCGGAGTAGCAGACAGTTTGCGTGCCGGTCGTGCGAACGCAATCTTGATTCAGGTCAATGGCGGGGACCGGCCGTTTCCTTACCCTGAATGTTAAGGGAGAGAGGTCGCATGCGTTCCATTCTCGTCACCGTCGATGACACGCCGTCCGCTGTCGCCGCCAGGGGGCTTGCGGCGGCACTCGCGCGACAGTGCGGCGCCCAGGTGAGAGGCGTGACCGCACTGGAGGTCAGCGACCTCGATCGCGTCGAGCCGGTTCCGATCGGCGGCGTGCAATACGCCTACGACCGTCTGCAGCATCGCAGGAATCTGGCGGACGAACGACGCGCGAGAATCGCCGAACTGCCGGACGTGTTCCGGCGTTCCCTGGCCGACGAGGGCATGGAGGCCGTGTGCGCCACGATGGAAGCAGACGTGCGCGATGGGCTGCTTCGGATGATCGAGACGTGCGACCTCGTCGTTACCGGCCGCGACGCCGAGTTTCATCTCGAGGCGGTCGAGGGGGTGACGCCTCTCGTCCACCACATCATCGCCAGGGGGTGCCGTCCGGTCGTGGTGAGCGGTCCGCAACGGATCGAGAAGGGGCCCGTCCTGGTGGCCTACGATGGAAGCGCGCCGGCCGCGAAGGCATTGCAGGTCGCGACGCTGATGGGGATTTTCGGATCCTCCGGGGCCCGCATCCTGTCGATCGGGCGCGAGCAATCGGCCGCCCTGTCCGTTGGCGAACGGGCGCGTTCGTTCCTGGCCCTGCATGACATCGATGCCGACCTCGAGGCGGTCGCAACCACCGAGAACCCGGCCAATGTCCTGCTGCGGCGCGCTTCGGAAACGGGTGCACGGCTGCTCGTCATGGGAGCCTTCGGTCATCGTGGATTTCGGGAGATTCTCTTCGGCTCCACGACACGGCACCTGTTCGACAACGCTCCGGTTCCGCTCTTCATCTACCACTGAACGAGCCGGAGTCCTGGCGTATAAACGAAACAAACGAAATATACGAAACTAACGAAGCGAATGTCGCACCCTCCCGCGTCAGGAGCCGCTGGTGCCGTCGACGGGTGGGCGTTGCTCGCTCTGCTTCGAAAAAGCTATTTTTAACAGCCTCTTAGAACCAGATGTTCATCGGCAGGCCGTAGCGATCCCGCTCATGCTCCGGTCCCAGGCGGGTCGCCGTCCCTCGTGCGATCAGGAGGGCCGTGCGGCAGACGGCCATGGCGTCGAGCACGTCGTCGCGGGCCGCCCCGGGGAACGATCGCGGCTCCCAAGGGAAGCCGTGGCGTGCGAGCAACTCGAGGCGCTCGGCGAAGCCTTCGGGGCGGCGCTTCTTGCTGCGCACGGGCTTGCCGTCGTTCATGCGCATGAAGGCCAGTTCCGGATGCGCTTCGTGGACGATGGGGTGCAGAGATTCGTTGCCGCGCATCAGGGCATCGACCTCGCGCATCTTCGGGAAGAGATGGAAGGTCTGCCGGGTCAGGCCGACGCCCAGCGTCTTGCTGAGGGCGTTGGCCTCGGCATGAGTGGTGCAGGCGAGCGCCGGCCGGCAGGGCGTGGGGAAGACCGAGCTGGTCTTGCCGGGCAGCAGCTTGCGGGCCGCGACCTCGCAGGTCCGCGGCGGGCGGGGGATGTCGACGAGGCCCATCGGCATGTCGACAGCCAGAATGGAAAGACCCTCGCAGGCTTCGGCGAGGGTCTTCACGACTGTGACGTCCAGGGCACCGTCACCATCGCGCCGGCAGACCACCCAGCCGGTGCGGCAACCGTCGGCGCCGGCGACGATCAAAGGGCGATTACCAGCTGGCCATCTGGGTCTTGAGGTTGCCGTCGAGCACGGCGAGGAACTCCTCGGTGGTCAGGTAGGCCTGGTTCATGCCGATCAGGAGCGCGAGATCCTTGGTCATCTTGCCGCTCTCGACGGCCTCGACGCAGACCTTCTCGAGCGCCTCAGCGAACCTCACCACCTCCGGCGTATCGTCGAACCTGCCGCGATACTTCAGCGCCTGAGTCCAGGCGAAGATCGAGGCGATCGGATTGGTCGAGGTCGGCTTGCCCTGCTGGTGCTCGCGGTAGTGGCGCGTCACCGTGCCGTGCGCGGCCTCGGCCTCGACGGTCTTGCCGTCCGGCGTGAGCAGGACGGAGGTCATGAGGCCGAGCGAGCCGAAGCCCTGGGCCACCGTGTCCGACTGCACGTCGCCGTCGTAGTTCTTGCAGGCCCAGACGAACTCACCGTGCCACTTGAGCGCGGAGGCGACCATGTCGTCGATCAGGCGGTGCTGGTAGTAGATGTTCTTCGCCTTGAACCTGTCGGCGAATTCCTTGTCGAAGACCTCCTGGAACAGGTCCTTGAAGCGCCCGTCATAGCGCTTGAGGATCGTGTTCTTGGTCGACAGGAAGACCGGCCAGCCGCGCATCAGGCCGTAATTGAACGAGCTGCGCGCGAAACCGAGGATCGACTCGTCGAGATTGTACATCGTCATCGCGACGCCGCCGGCCGGGAAGTCGAACACCTCGTGCTCGATGACCTTGCCGTCCTCGCCCTCGAAGCGGACGGTGAGTTTGCCCTTGCCCGGCACGACGAAGTCGGTGGCGCGATACTGGTCGCCGAAGGCGTGGCGGCCGATGACGATCGGGTGCGTCCAGCCCGGCACGAGGCGGGGGACGTTCTTGCAGACGATCGGCTCGCGGAAAATGGTGCCGCCGATGATGTTGCGGATGGTGCCGTTGGGCGAGCGCCACATCTCCTTGAGATCGAATTCCTTCACGCGGGCCTCGTCCGGCGTGATGGTCGCGCACTTCACCGCGACGCCGTACGTCTTCGTGGCCTCGGCCGATTCGACGGTCACCTTGTCGGCGGTCCTGTCGCGGTTCTCGATCCCCAGGTCGTAATATTTCAGGTCGATGTCGAGATAGGGAAGGATGAGCTTCTCCTTGATGAACGCCCAGATGATGCGGGTCATCTCGTCGCCGTCCATCTCGACGACCGGGTTCTTCACCTTGATCTTCGGCATCTTCCGGACCTCACACTTCCCGTAACGCACCATTTAGAAAGCCGCCCCGGTTGCCCGGGGCGGCTTGACCTGTCGCCCTATTAAAGAGCGGCGAGCGCTTCGTTCAACGTCGCACTCGGCCGCATCCCGGCCGAGGTCTTTTTCTGGTCGGGCAGGTAGTAGCCGCCGGTGTCCACCGGCTTGCCCTGCGCCGCGATCAACTCGGCGTCGATCTTGGCTTCGTTTTCTTCCAGAACCTTCGCCAGCGGCTTGAAGCGGGCCGAGAGGGACGTGCTGTTGTCGCGCCGGGCCAGCGCCTCTGCCCAGTACTTGGCCAGATAGAAATGGCTGCCGCGATTGTCGAGCTGGCCGACCTTGCGCGCCGGCGAACGGTTGTCCTCGAGGATCTTGGCGTTGGCCTCGTCGAGCGTCTCCGCCAGGACCTTCACGTCCTCGTTGCCGGTCGTCTGCGCGAGGTGCTCGAGCGAAGCGCCCAAAGCGAGGAACTCGCCCAGTGAGTCCCAGCGCAGGTAGCCTTCCTGCTGGAACTGCTCGACATGCTTGGGGGCGGAGCCGCCGGCGCCGGTCTCGAACAGGCCGCCGCCGTTCAGCAGCGGCACGATCGACAGCATCTTGGCCGAGGTGCCGAGCTCCATGATCGGGAACAGGTCGGTCAGGTAGTCGCGCAGCACGTTGCCGGTGACGGAGATGGTGTCCTGCCCCTGGCGGATGCGCTCGAGCGAGAACGTCGTGGCCTCGACCGGCGCCATGATGCGGATGTCGAGGCCCTTGGTGTCCTCGTTCTTGAGGTACTTCTCGACCTTGGCGATCAGCTGCGCGTCGTGGGCACGCTTGGCGTCCAGCCAGAACACCGCCGGGGTGTTGGTGAGCCGCGCGCGGCGCACGGCGAGCTTGACCCAGTCCTGGATCGGCTCGTCCTTGACCTGGCACATACGGAAGACGTCGCCGGCCTCGACCTTCTGCTCCATCAGGACGGCGCCGTCCTCGGCCACGACCCGCACCGTACCGGCCGAGGCGATCTCGAACGTCTTGTCGTGCGAGCCGTACTCCTCGGCCTGCTGCGCCATCAGGCCGACGTTCGGCACCGAGCCCATCGTCGTCGGATCGAAGGCGCCATGCGCCTTGCAGTCCTCGATGACGGCCTGGAACAGGGTCGAATAGCAACGGTCGGGAATGGCCGCGACCGTGTCGTACAGCTTGCCGTCGGCGCCCCACATCTTGCCCGACTCGCGGATCATCGCCGGCATCGAGGCGTCGATGATCACGTCGCTCGGCACGTGGAGGTTCGTGATCCCCTTGTCGGAGTTCACCATCGCGAGACCGGGCCGCTTGGCGTACTCGGCCTGGATGTCGGCCTTGATCGCGGCCTTCTCGGCGTCCGGCAGCGTCTCGATGCGGGTGAGCAGGTCGCCCAGGCCGTTGTCGGGATCGATGCCGAGCTTCTTGAACGTCTCGCCGTGCTTGGCGAACACGTCGGCGAAGAACACGGAAACGCAATGGCCGAACAGGATGGGATCGGAGATCTTCATCATGGTCGTCTTGAGGTGCAGCGAGAACAGGATGCCGTCCTTCTTCGCCGCCTCGATCGCCGAAGCGTAGAAGGCGCGTAGCGCCTTGGCGTTCATCACCGAGCAGTCGATGATCTCGCCGGCCTTGAGCGGGATCCTGGGCTTCAGCACCGTGGTCGCGCCGTCGGCGGCGACCAGCTCGATGCGGGCATTGGTCGGCGCCGCCAGGGTCGTCGCGACCTCCGAGCCGTAGAAGTCGCTGGCCGTCATGTGGGCGACGCGGGTCTTCGAGTCCTTGCTCCAGGCGCCCATCTTGTGCGGATGCTTGCGGGCGTACTGCTTCACGGCGCCGGCGGCGCGGCGGTCGGAATTGCCCTCGCGCAGCACCGGATTGACGGCGCTGCCCAGGACCTTGCCGTAGCGGGCGCGGATTTCCTTGTCGGCCGGCGTGGCGTCGCTGTCGGGGTAATTCGGGATGTCGTAGCCCTTGGCCTGCAGTTCCTTGATCGCGGCCTTGAGCTGCGGGATCGAGGCCGAAATGTTGGGCAGCTTGATGATGTTGGCTTCCGGCTTCAGCGTCAGCTTGCCGAGTTCGGCCAGCTCGTCGGGGATCTTCTGCTCGGGCTTCAGCCTGTCGGGGAAGTTGGCGATGATGCGGCCGGTCAGCGAAATGTCCTTCAGCTTCACCTTCACGCCGGCTGTCGCGACAAACGCCTCGACGATCGGGAGGAGGGAATACGTCGCAAGTCCAGGGGCCTCATCGACCTTCGTCCAGACGATTTCGAGATCTGACATACCTGCACCTCCGTGCGCCGCTTTGGGTTCGGCTGGGTTGATAAATTGCTGATTCTGGCCAGTCTTGTTGCACCGCCGAGAGGCAAAGGCAATGTGGGCGGGCCGTCTGCCGGCGGCCTCCCCATGACGAGTAGGAAACACTAAAAAGTCGATCGGCCATCGGCCCGCGAAAGGATCAGACTTTGTCGAGGCGCTTCTCGAAGCCGGCGGACGCGGGCATTGCCGCGATTGCGGGCAGGACGTCCTTCAACTCGCTCACGAAGGCGACATGGTCGAGATGGCTCGGTTCGGCAAAACCGCCGTCCACGACGCCACGGAGGAGCGCGGCCAGCGGCTCCCAGTAGCCACCCTGATCGATGATCACGATCGGCTTGCTGTGCAGGCCGAGGGTCCGCCAGGAGAGCACCTCGAAGAACTCCTCGAGCGTGCCGATGCCGCCGGGCAGCACGACGAACCCATCCGACCGCTCGAACATCTGCAGCTTGCGCTCGTGCATGGTCTCCACGACCACGGTCTCGGTGAGCGCCGGATGGCCGGCTTCGCGCTGCAGGAGAAAGTTGGGAATGATGCCGACCGCCCGGCCGCCGGCGTCGAGGGTGGCATTTGCGACCAATCCCATCAGCCCGACGCCGCCGCCGCCATAGACCAGCTTAATGCCCTCGGCGGCCAGAAGCCGCCCCAGCCCGACGGCGGTCTCGCGGGTGGCGGGATCGGTTCCGAATCGGGCGCCGCAGAAGACGCAGAGGGAGGAGGGGGTGATCTCAGGCACGAAAGCTGCTTTTCTGTTAGGATTGAGTGCGTTTCCGCGCCCGTATGACGTGGTATTGTTACGCAAAGGCTGGCTGCGACGCCAATGGGGATGGTGGTCGCACCGTTGGGAGGGCGATGTCACGAACTGTTTTCGGGTTGGTCGCTGCGGGCGCGGTGGTGATCGCGATCGCGCTGGGCGTCGCATGGCGCGGCAAATTGAGCGAGCAGGCCGCCATCGACCAACCGGTCAAACCCGCCATCGGCGGACCGGCCCGTGACCCTGTGGCGGTGGCTGCCGCCCCCGGCGCCGCGCCTGTCGCACCCGCTGCTGCACCTCCGGCCGCCGCCGCTTCCGCCGCACCCGCACCCTCGCCCGCGGCAACGACCGTCCCGGCGCTCGCGCCGGCCCCTGCGGCCGCCACCCCCGTGCCATCGTTCGACGTCGCGCGGATCGGTACGGATGGCCGGGCGGTGATCGCGGGCCGGGCGGCGCCCGGCGCCAAGATCGTGCTGCTGGACGGCGGCAAGGAGATCGCCAAGGGGCAATCCGACTCGCGCGGCGAGTGGGTCATCATCGTCCAGGATCCGCCGCTTGCGGCCGGCCAGCACGAGCTGCGCGTCGTGCAGCATATCGAGGGCAAGGCGCCGCTCACGTCGGAGCAGGCCGTTGTCGCCGTCGTGCCGGAGCCGCCGGCCGCGAATGCACCGAGCCAGCCGCGCGCGGAGACGCTGGTCATGATCTCACCGCCGGCCGGCGCCGCAACGCTCGTGCAGCCGCCCACGGCCGCCGGCCTCCCGAAATCGGCCGACCTCTCTGTTTCGACGCTGGATTACGATGACGGCGGGTATGTCACCGTGTCGGGCCTCGCCGCGCCGGGCACCGTCGTCAGGGCCTACGTGAACGACAGGATGGTCGCCGAAGGCAGGGCGGCCTCCGACGGTCGCTGGCGGCTCAAGCCGGCGGATCCGATCGACCCGGGCAAGTACCTTCTCAGGCTCGACCGCATCGCCATGGACGGCAAGCCGGTCGCGCGTCTCGAAATGCCGTTCGATCGCGTCGTGGTGGCGCCGGTTTCCAGCGCAGACGGCAGGCGGCTGCACATCGTGAAGGGCGACAATCTCTGGAACATCGCCCAGGCGCACTACGGTGCGGGCTGGCGTCACACCGTGATTTTCGCCGCAAACAAGGAACAGGTTAAGAATCCCCATCTGATATATCCGGGGCAGATCCTCAGCCTGCCGAAGGTCAACTAGCCTTCGAACAAAAGAGAGCGCGCAACACATGCTTGCCAATTTCCTGGTGCCGATCCTCGAGGACGGTTGGCGCTTCATCGCCCTTTTTGCCGCCGCGACCTTCCTCGCCGCGTTGACCGGCGTGGCGTGGCTGTTCTGGCCGATGCTCGTCGTCACCCTGTGGTCGATCTACTTCTTCCGCGATCCGCCGCGTGGCGTGCCGCAGGATGACGGACTGCTGATCGCGCCGGCCGACGGGCTGGTGCAGATGGTCGTCGAGGCCGTGCCGCCCCAGGAGCTGGGCCTCGGCGACAAGCCGCTGACACGGGTCTCGATCTTCCTCAGCGTCTTCGACGTCCACATCAACCGCAGCCCCTGCGCCGCTACCGTAGACGTCGTGGCCTACCGGCCGGGCAAGTTCCTGAGCGCCAATGCCGACAAGGCCAGCGAGGACAACGAGCGCACGGCGCTGGCCCTGCGCCGGGCCGATGGGCGGGTCATCGGCTGCGTACAGATCGCGGGATACGTGGCCCGCCGCATCGTCTGCTACGTGAAGCCGGGGCAGGCGGTCGCCGCCGGGGAACGTTTCGGCCACATCCGCTTTGGTAGTCGTACGGATCTTTACCTGCCGGAAGGCGCGCGTCTTCTGGTCTCTCCGGGTCAGCGCATGATCGGCGGCGAAACCGTCATGGCCGAACTCGATCCCGTGGTGACCGGATCGCGCCTCGCCGTCGAATTCTAGGGAGTCGACATGGACAGCGACCTGCGCTCACAACGCGGTGGATTGCGCAGCTTCTCGATCAACCGGCTTATTCCCAACGTCCTGACGCTCGCTGCGCTGTGTTCGGGTCTGACGGGCATACGTTTCGCCCTGCAGGGGGAAATGCGGCTGGCGGTGATCGCGATCATCGTGGCGGCGATCTTCGATGCCCTGGACGGCCGCGTGGCGCGCCGCCTCGGCGTCACCAGCCGCTTCGGCGCCGAACTCGATTCCCTCTCGGATTTCCTCTGCTTCGGCGTTGCGCCGGCACTGGTCCTCTATCTTGCCTCCCTGAGCCATGCCGGGGCCCTGGGCTGGGTGGTGACCCTGATGTTCCCGATCTGCTCGGCGCTTCGCCTCGCTCGGTTCAATACGGCATTGGTTTCCGACACGCCGCCGCCGGTCTGGACGGGGTCCTATTTCACGGGCGTGCCGGCGCCTGCCGGCGCACTCCTGGCCCTGATGCCGCTCATGCTGAGCTTTGAAATCGAGGCCGCCTGGCCGCGCCACGCGACCGTCGTCGGGGTCGTGCTGGTGGTCGTGGGCGGCCTGATGGTGAGCCGCCTGCCGACCTTCTCATTCAAGAAGGGCAGGATCCCGCGTCATCTCGTTCTGCCCGCGATGCTGGCCGCGGCATTGGTCATGGGCGTCCTTGCGAGTGCGCCCTGGATCGCGCTGTCCCTGATCGGCTTCGGCTATATGTGCCTGATCCCGTTCAGCGTGATGGCACATCGCCGCCAGACCCTGCAGGACCGCAAGGCGGCGGAGGCTGCGGCCGTGGTGCCGCTCCGCCCCGTCGACGCCGGGACGCGGCCGATCGAATGATCGGCCACGGCGCGCCGATGCTCGACCCCTTGCTGCGGCGCTGGATCAGCCCGCCGCTCGATCGTGCGGGCGCCTGGCTTGCCGAGCGCGGCGTCGCGGCGAACGCCGTGAGCGTGACCGGGCTTGCGGTCGGATTGGGGGCCGTCCCGCTCCTGGCGTTCGGCCACTATGGAGCGGCGCTTCTGGTGATTTTGCTCAACCGGCTGCTGGATGGGCTCGATGGCGCGGTCGCCCGGCATAGGCGGCCGACGGCCCTGGGTGGCTATCTCGACATCGTTTGCGACATGGCCTTCTACGCGGCCGTTCCCCTGGGATTCGCCCTTGCACGCCCGGAGAATGCCGTCTGGGCAGCGCTGCTGCTCGCTTCCTTCGTCTGCACCTGCGCCTCGTTCCTGGGCCGCGCCGTGCTGGCTGCCGGCCGCGGGGAGCGCGACCCGGGAACGAGAGGGCGGAAATCCTTCTTTCATGCTGCAGGCCTGATGGAAGGCACGGAGACGATCCTGGCCTTCGTTCTTTTCTGTCTCCTCCCGGGCATTTTCCCGTGGCTGGCGGGGGCAGTCGCTGTCCTGTGCTTCTGGACGGCGGCGGCCCGTGTGTTCGAGACCTTCCTCGCCGATTCAAATTCCTGATTTTCAACTTTCGAAGATTCCGCGAGCCCTTCGGGTGGGCTGCTCGGTGCCATCAAAAAATCCTATTGGAATCATAATGTTATAAATGATGACACAAAGTGGCCGGAATTCGTTGACCTCACAATTTACATTAAGTACCTTGGCTAAGTTGATTCGGCACGGGGCCGGAAAACTTGAGGCTGGAGGCTTAAGATATGCTTTCGATCTTCCGTCGCTTGATGAAGAACACCCAAGGCGCCACGGCGGTCGAATACACGCTGATCACCTCACTGATCGCGGTTGCCGCCATCGCCTCCATTCGCTCGGTCACCGACAAGGTGAGCCACGTGCTCGGGACGGCGGTTCTCAACTGAAGCGCCGCCGGAAGCCTTGCACGGCCTGGCCACGCTTTCGCAGACGGTCTGCCTGATCGGCCTGGCCGGCCTGCTGATCGCAGCGGCCTGGCAGGATATGCGCACTCTTCACATTGGAAACGGGCTGTCGATTGCGGTCGCAGCCCTCTTCGTCGGCTGGGCCGCCGTTGGCCTGATCGCGGGTTCCTACACGCTTCAAGCCCTGGGCCTGTCGATCGCCTGCGGAGCCGGCTTGTTTGCCGTGGGCGTGGCGGCCTTTGCCGCCGGAATTCTGGGCGGCGGCGACGTCAAGCTCCTGGCCGCAGTCGGCCTGTTTGCCGGCCCGGCCGGGATACTCGATCTGTTGCTCGTGACAGCATTGACCGGCGGTTTGTTGGGCATCGCCGTCCTGGCAGGCGCACCCATCGGGCCGGTCTCGACCCCGGGCGAGGCGGCGCTGCGGAGAAGACTGCCCTACGGCCCCGCGATCGCGGTGGGCGGTCTTTGGGTTGCATCGAGGCTGGCTGTCGGCTGAGATTACCCGACGAACAGGAGAGCCCATGCCTTCGCCGACCGCAAAGACAATCATCGCTGCCCTGGCGGCAACGAGTCTGGCAACCGCCGCGACCGCCCAGACCGCGCCGACGCCGGCGCCGCGCAGCCGTGTCGAGGTTCCGGCAACCCCCGGCGTGCCCGAGTTTCGCGATCCCAAGACGGGCCAGATCTGGACGCCGGAGAATGTCGGGCAGGGGCCGATCGGCAAGCCGACCCCGGCCGATCTCGCCTTCGATCCGCTGGCACAGGCCGAGCGGATCAAAGGCGTGGTGGTGCAGCGTCCCAGCTTCACGCCCCTGGGATGGTCCGTGCCGAGGGCGGGGCCGGCCACGCCCCTCGTGACGATGGACAATGCGAGCCTGCGGGCCGTTCCGGGGAAGCGCTGGCAGGTCGTCCTTTACGTTAACAACAACAGCGCGGGCACCCTGGCGCCGATGATCGACTGCCGCTTCACCAACGCCGGCAAGCTGGTCGAGGAGACCCGCGTTCTGGTGCCCGGCGTCGGCGCCGGCGTGCGCGGCGGGATCACGGTCTACGGGCCCAGGACCGACCTGTTCGTCGATCGCGCCGACTGCCGTATCGTCTCGCCCTGATCGTCTAGCCCTGTACCGAATAGCCGCCGTCGACCGTGATGGCGGCGCCGGTGACGTAGTCCGACGCGGGTGCTGCCAGGAAGACCGCGATGCCGGCGAAGTCGTCCGGCGTACCCCAGCGTCCGGCCGGCGTGCGCTTCAGCACCGAATCGTGCAGTGCCGGCACGTCGCGGCGCGCGCGCTGGGTGAGCGCGGTGTCGATCCAGCCGGGCAGGATCGCGTTCACCTGGATATTGTCCTTGGCCCAGGCGGTGGCCATCGCCTTGGTCATCTGCACGATGCCGCCCTTGCTCGCGGCATAGGCTGTCGTGAACGAGGCGCCGAAGATCGACATCATCGAGCCGATGTTGATCATCTTGCCGCCACCGGTCTTCATCATCGCCGGGTAGGCGGCCTGGCTGCACAGGAAGGCGCTGGTCAGGTTGCTGTCCAGCACCTGATGCCATTCGGCGGACGTGTACTCCTGGGGCTGCTTGCGGATGTTGATGCCGGCGTTGTTCACCAGGATGTCGAGCCGGCCGTGAACCTCGACCGCACTGGCGATGAGTGCGCGGCACGACTCTTCCTTCAGCACATCGACGATGATCGAACTGGCGTTCGCGCCAGTCGCCTTCAATTCCTTGACCGCCGCCCCGTTCTTGGCGGCATCGCGTCCCGCGATGACGACGGTGGCGCCGACGCGTGCCATGCCGAGGGCCATGCCGAGACCGATACCTCCGTTGCCGCCCGTGACGACGGCCACGCGGCCGGAAAGATCAAAAAGCTTCATGGCCATCTCCGTTCCTCCGCTTCCACCTATAGCGAACCGGGGGAACCCGAAACAGTGGCGGACCGTTTGTCATGGCAGTGAGTGAGCGCAGCGGACCCAGGCGGAAGCATTCGCGCAGCACGAGTTCGCGGCATGTCGGCCGGGCTGACCGGCAGGTCGCGGACAAGGGTGGCGGCGATCGAGAGATCGCCGCCATTTCTTGCCGAAAAGATTGGTGGAAGAGTGGCCGAACTCCACGGGGGCGATCGGCCGCAAAAGAGCGCATCGTCGCAGCGTTGCGCTCGACTGAAGCTCGCGGAAAACCGGAGGGTACGGAGCTGGTCGCCCCTACTTCGTTGGCGGCTCGTCCGGGCCGTCGCTCTTCTTGTTCGCGGCCGCGTCCTTGTCGATGAGGTTGAGGAGATCGTCGGGCAGGGGCTCGCTCGCGATCTCGTCGTACATCGCGTGGAGCTGCTTATGCAGCCACATGTCGAAGGGCCGATCGTTGCTCCGAGGCTTGGACCGCGCCGGTCCTCCGGCGCGTCCAGCATCGGGCTTGTCGTCGTTAGTGGCCATAACATGCTCCCCGGAGGCGGATGTCCACTCCGCGGGATCCTGTCCGACCCATCCAACTCTCCCCGTGGGACTACTCATGACTTTGTCGCACTCAATTGTCAGACTTGGAAGTAGACTTTAACGAGTTGCGACAGCTGGCTCGTCGTCGCGAAGCGCGGTGGAGGCCCGCCCGGACTCGGAGGGGCGGCGCGTCTCGCCTTCGAGCAGGAGGCGCTCGAGCGTGTCGCGAGCGCGCGAGATGCGGCTCTTGACCGTGCCGACCGATACGCCGGTATGCTCGGCGATCGTCTCGTAGGGCAATCCTTCGAGGACCGCGAGCAGCAAGGCTTCACGCTGAGCCGCAGCAAGCTTGCCGAACGCCGACATGAACTCCCGCATCACCAGGCCGCTGTCCTGATGGGGAGGGTGGGAGAGCGATTCGGCAATGGCGGTGTCAACGGGTACCGTCGGACGGCGGCGGCGCAGGCCCGAGATGAATTCGTTGCGCTGGATGCGAAACAGCCAGGCGGCAAGGTTGGTGCCGGGCTGGAAGCTGTTACGGCCGGTGAGCGCCTTGATCACCGTGTCGTGCACGAGGTCGTCAGCCGAGTCCCGGTCGCGCGTGAGGGACAGGGCGTAGATGCGCAGGCGGGGCAGGATCGTCTTGAGCTGCTCGTGGAAGTCCCGAGTACCGTCATCCTGCTTGGTCTGCGTGGTCATTGGCGATCTCCAGAAGTTGCGTCCTATGGAGAATGAATGCCGGAGAGCCGGATTGGTTACACAATCGTCGTTAAATCTTGCAAGC